>Ga0206924_1023_pt2 | contig 45408 bp, 39 predicted proteins | sample Alteio_BWOrgHeat_61_FD_152947 | JGI IMG/M metagenome (GOLD analysis project Ga0206924, IMG submission 152947) | Enriched cells from forest soil in Barre Woods Harvard Forest LTER site, Petersham, Massachusetts, United States -... | ecosystem: Environmental > Terrestrial > Soil > Temperate forest >...
CTTTAGGGTTTTCGGGTTTATCGGTAGCTATGCGCACCTCATCAAAAAAGCGTTCGGGTCCTGTTACTTTTTTACCACTTCCTTGTGCTTGGCCTGACCCGCCAATGTCATTACTTTCTACAATTTTGCGTAAAACAGGCGCAAATTCTTGCGCATCAAGATATTGCAAAGAGTAGACATGCAATAGAGAGTGGCCCGAATCTAACGGTGTATCGATATAGCGTTGTATAAAATCTTTGAGTCGACTAAGAGCTTGCTCTTGGCCAATGACTATAAGCGCATTGGCAGGATCATATGAAATGATGCGGGTTTTTGCAGAAAAGAAATGAGACTCGTTTCGTTTGCGAGTATCAAGACGATAGCGATTAGGAGTTTCTTGCTGCAAGATCTGCTCGTTGAAAAGCGTGGCAACAATGCTGGCCGTGGCATGGTTCAATTTTATAAATTCAAATTTTTCTGTAAAGCCAACTCTGTCGAGTTGTTCAAAAAGTTCCATTAATTTTAAGATGTCACGTGTGCGTGCAGCAAGAACAAGAGCATTTTTATTTTGATCAACGCTAAATTTTGAATCATCAGGTAAAAGCGTTTTAATGATATCTTGTATTTCGCTGGCTCCTTCTTGCCCCACTTTCATATCGGTAAAATAATGGACATAGATAACAAATTCATCATTTGCCGGAGCGGTACGAATAGAATCTCCTATATAAACAGGTAGTCCTTCGCGGGCAATCTCTTTACTGGTTTTGATGATATGATAGGTACCTTCTTTTTCTATAACTGAATAACCTGCCATATTCAAAAAGGAGACAACAAGATCCCACGCTCCTTCTATAGAGAGAGGCTTATCGTCGTGGTAAGTTACTTTCATTTTAAGGGGATTTATTTGAGGAAGAAAGATGTTTTTATTCAAAAGAGAAGCGATGTAGTTAATAATATTGACAATGTCTTCATTAGTGTAATCAGGAATAATAGTAACCTGCGCATCAGGGTTTTTTTCAAGACGCTGAATAGTCTGAAGTGCATCGAGTGGCGCTTGTTCTGTTTGTGCGTATACCATAACAAATAAACATACACAAAGAGCTACGCATAGATACTGTGTGGTTTTTTTGTTTTTGTTCATGCATTAGTTCCCGTTAAGCGGTGGTTGTATGAGGCAAGAGTGTTGCAATTACAAGCGTTACGTCAATAGTTCCCGGTACTTTTTCTGATCTTTTTATATCAAGTTCTTTGGTAGAAATACGAGGGTTCGCCTCAATAGTCTCTAACAAGGTTGCCAAATCTTTCATATTAATGTTAACAAATTGTGCATTTAAGCTATCTTCGCTGTAAGAATCATTCAATTCCACTGCTTGTGTTTTTGTTACAGCTTTTTGAATATTGAGTGTTTTGAGAACGTCTTCAAAGTAGCCGCCAATTTTAAAAAATGGTTCTTGTTCAAGCAACATATCAACTTCTTCACGCTGCTGTTTGACTTGTTGTGCACGTTCAAGAATATCGTGTGCTTGTCTGCGATATTCTACCACTTTACCCATGTCTTTTTTTAGTGAATTAATAGAGCGATAATACAGAAGTACAATGCCAACAGATACAACAAGCGTTACCGAAAGAAAAATAATAAGGTAACGATAAAAAAGCTTATTGTCCATCGTATTAAACGATGTATAAAGATTGGTGATAATGCTCATTATGATTCCTCAATGTGAGAGGATGGAAGCGTAATTTTCATTTCGAAATCGAGATCACGTTGTGGTTCATACTCTTTTAGCAGATAAGAGTTTTGCAATGATTTTTCAAATAATTTTAATGCTTCATAATCACGCACATGCGCTTTGATAATAACGGTATCTTTTGTTATGGTCAATCGTTCGAGCACAAAGCCTAATGCTTCTTTATCAGTTTTATTTTTTAGCTCTAGTAACACTGTAAGCATAGAAGAGCGCGCTGCAGTTGAAAAAGCAAACCACGTTTCTTCTTCTTTTTTGACTTCTGTCTGCGCATCCTCAATAACGTTTTTTAAAGAAGATGATTTTGCAGGGATGTCTTTGAATGCGTTTTTAAGAGGAGCAATTGTTTCAGCTTCTGCTGTTTTTATGGCTTGTTTGAATGCACGACGTTGCAAGAAATAGTGTGATCCAAGAATGCCAAGCACGATGCACGTTAAAACAAGCATGGTAATAATTTGCTTGAGAAAAAGAGAAACATAGTTTTTATTAAAATCAGTTGGCGCTAAATTGAAATCTATCATTGCGTCAGCGCGTAGAGCAGCACTCAAAGGAATAACGCTTTCTAGAGGGAGACTTTCTCCTGTTTTGAGTTGAGCTGCGTTACTTTCAAGAATAAGTTGCGTGTTAAAAAGTTGACATGGCGCATGCAAAAGTTCGGTTGCAAGTGGCAACAGACCGCTAATATGAGTACCTGGCCCGAGCATAATAACAAGATCAGTTGATTGCTCAGGTGAAAAAGATTGTATAGTAAATGCGATCTCATCAAAAAAAGAACCTAATATTTTGCGTATAGCTTCATGTTTTTTAGGCTCATTCATATGGTCTACACCAAAGCGCATTAATTCTTCTAATGCAGCTTCAGGAGTTATAGACAAATCAGTGCTTAGATTTTTTGCCAAATGCATTATGCCTTTTGGCAGCGTGCGTATGAGTGAAAGAGTACCTGCACGTATGAGTGTCACGCATGTGGAGTTGGTACCAAAAATAAGCACCACTAAATTACCACTTATCGATGCATATGGGGGAATGGTTGCGATTAGGGTATACAAAGAAAGAATATCCACGGTAACTTGCGTTGGTTCTATGCCTGCTTTTGCAAAGAGGGCTTTGTGAGCAAGTAATACATCTTTTTGTGCTGCAGCCACTAGAACTTCAGCACCAGAGCCATCGGCTGCTGTTGAAATAATCATAAAATCAATGACAGCTTGGTTGAGAGGGAATGGCAATAATGGCTCAACTTCAAAATGTATTACTTGAGAAATTTTTTCTCGGTTAACGAAGGGCACGTGAAGTTTTTTAAACATAACGTGAATGCTTGGCAGCGTAGAAATTATGTGGTCCGCACGGTCTAATTGTTTAAAAACAGAAATCAGTGCGTCCGCAGTGCGATCTTGCTGATCTTGTTGCGCATTGTTTTCTATAGGCACCATCACAATTTTTTCTATAATGCGCTTGCGTCCTTGTAACCGCATTTGTACTGCGGTAACAGAGCCGGATCCTATGCTAATGCCAATAGTGCGCGAGCTGAAAAGATAGTATTGCCCTGAGCGCTCCGGCAGAAAAATATTTTTTATCATGTGAGAGCTCCTTGCTTATTGGTAGCCAGCATATCAGTTAAAGCAAGATTGGTGCGCTTTTTGGTCCGAAGTATTGATTTAATATCGTGCGCTTGCGGTTCAGTGGCTGCAACGGCTGGTTGCGTGGCTATCGGTTGTGGAGGCTTGCCATTAGTGTGCGTAGCTGCCGCTTGTTTTTGGATAGATTGTTGAGGAGCACTTGTTTTTGATTGCGCAGTTTGCATGCGTTGTGTTGCTGGTTTTGCTGCATGTTTTTGTTGTGCAGACGGTGAAGCCGCGGCTATTTTAGTTGCTTGCGCGTTGCCACCCTGCATGCTTGGTGTCTGTTTTTCTTGCTGCGCGAGTGCTTCGCGTGCTTGCTCTTTTTTGAGGCGCCTAATGCGAGAACTGCCACCCGGCTTTTTACGTTCAAACAAGAAGTGGTCAAGCAGTATATCGGTGTCAGTAGGTTGTTCTTTAAAGAATACGTTATGAATTGGATCACGCGTTTCTGAAAGTGAAATCAATTCACCTATAGAATGACCATATTCATCTGTATGTTTTTTGTTATATATATCAAGGTCAATAAGATCTTTTGGTTCTACCAAACGGGTGGAAACAAGAATAAGAAGATTTTCTTTTTCTTCTTGTTTGCTTTTATTTTTAAATAGCCAACCCAATATAGGAATATCACCAAGCCATGGCGTTTTACTCAGAGTCGTGTTGATGGTATTACGAATAAGACCACCAAGAGCAAGTATCTGTTTATTTGCAAGCGTTGCAGAGGTTTTAAAGTTTCTCGTGTTTTTAGTAGGATCGCTGACAATAGTAGTGGTGAAATTGTCAATAGTGATATCAAGATCTAGAATAATCATGCCGTCTGAATTGATATGCGGAGTTACAATTACTTGCAGATTTGCAGAATCTTCACCTATCGCAGTGACATTTTGTTGAGTGCCAGATGCAGCGAGCGCCTGTGCTGTGGTAACACGACGTGTTTGCCCTAATTCAACAGTTGCTTGCGAATTATTGGTTGCAATTAAGAATGGGTTAGACACAAGTTGCACATTACTTACGGTTTCGAGCATTTGCATAATGCCCCATACCCCATTGATATCTTCACCAAGCGTAATGATGGTATTACCTGCAGGAGCGCCTACCACAAGATTTAATAAGTTGCCCAGAAGACGCTGCACGCCTGGGGCCGTTGCATTATAATTTTGTTGAATAGGAGCGGGGGCTGTAGCGCCTTGTGCAAACAAACCGGAAGTTTGGAATTTAACATTTGGTCCCACAAGGCCGTCAGTGCCACCAAATGTTTTACTGCGGATTTGGGCGCCGAGCTGCTTTGTTTTTGTAATATCAATGGAAAGAATTAATATTTCAATAGCAACTTGTGGTTGGTCAACATCTAATGCTTTAATAACTTCTACTGCTTTTAAATAATCATCATAATGGCCTTTAATGACAAGGCGATTGGTTGCAGGCTCAGCAATAAAACTGATAGGCCGCATGTATTGATCGCCACCACGCACGCCTCCACTTTTTCCTGCTTCGGTGCCCTGGCCAAATTTGGTTACTTCATTCATAATTTTTGCAATAGTTTCAGCCGTTGCATAGCGCAGCTGATAGGTATGCAATGGGGAATATGCCTGATCAAGCTCCACGTCTACATTTTTAATAATAAACTGCTCAAGGCGTTCGCGCGCTTGTTGAGGCCCTAGCAAAATAAGAGAGTTTGTGCGCGGTTCAGCAATTACCGTTATGTTTTCCGGCAGTGCTAACCCTTCTGGAGTACGTTTATTAAGTGGGCCGAATGGTGGTTCAGTTTTTTTCTGTGTAAGCGTGTCATATAAATCTTTTACTTCTTTGGCATCGGCGCGTCTTAGCTTTAACACAGAGAGCGATTCTGGCATGGAAACTTTATCTAATTCTTTGACAATTTCCATGAGTTTTTTGATGTTGTAGGAAATGTCAGTAAGAATAAATGCTTTATGATCTTTTAAATAAAGTGCAGTAGAAGAGGAGCTACGGAATGGTTCTATAACTGCGTTGATTGCTTCTATTGTTGTATTTTCAATAAAATATACATAGCGAATAAGTTCATTGCTATCAGGAAGTGTCGTAGCATCAACACCAATGTAGGTAGGAAGAGGAAGTTTTTGCGCGGTGTTGATTGCTGTAATGCGATACGTGCGTTCATTAGTGTGTGGCACTAACGCAAATAAAGCAATATTCAAAAAGGTGTTAAACGTGTTCCACGCTTCTTTGCGAGAAATAGGCGTTATGGTTCGGTAAGATATTTTTGTACCTTTTAGGCTTTTTCCATTTTGTGGTAGTGGATCAAGGTCGTCATCCATAATGAATGAAACATCAAAGATATCTTTTATTTGATCGGCAAAATTTTCAAGACTTGCATCTTGAAAGTAAAGTTCAATTTTATCAAAAGGTGCATCACTTTCTTCCGTTCCTTCTACGTACGCATCTTCTGTGTCTTCTAGTTCTACTTCATGCTCGTTATCGCTTTGCATATCTTCATTGGTGAGTATATCTGAGATATTGGTGAATGAAGCAGGAGTACCGGAAGTCATAGAGGTGTCATCAATAGTGTCTTCTTGTTGAGTGCCTAACTGCTGGGTCAATAACTGTTCAGCATCTTCTGCAAGCATAGCTACTTGTTTGTTTTGGCGCATACGATGGCGTCTGCTTGCATGCGCAGGAATAACAAAAAGTATGCAGAGGCATATAACGCCTAGGCGAAGGTTGAAAATTGTATGCATGAATGAATTCTGTGTCATAGCCTTTTAACTTCTTGGTATATGCCCATGATTAATCATGAGCTGTTTTTCTTGTTTACGTAGTTCATCAATAGTTGGAGCAAATTTATGTTTTTGACGCAAAATATCGGTCTTTTGTTTTAACTGTTGTTCTGGTGATGGCGCAGTTGTTATACCAGAAGCTTTTTTTTCTGCAAAGTTTTTGAGCGTATAATGTATGGTCTCTGTCTGATTTTGTCGTATGAGGATGACGGCAATACTATCGCCTTCTTTCATAGCGGTGACAGACTTATATATACGCAATCGCTCAGGTGTGGTTGTTGCAGGTATATTATTAATCGCAACAACAATATCACCCGGTTTTAACCCAAGCTGATCACCTAAAGATTCTGCTGTAAAGTCACCAATGCGGCATCCCACACTGACTCCTTGTTGGTACGCAGTTGAAAGGTTAATCATGCTAATAAATTCAGCAAGATTTTTTACGCGCTCAACAAAAGCATTTGGTGATACAAGATATGATGTTGGATCAATTGGCTGTATAATGTCATGCCAATTGCTGAACAGAGCATACGCCGGGTCTAATTGAGCATCTTGTGCGCGTAAATAAAGCACTTCCTGTTGGCCGTTTGAACGCAGCAAAATAATTTTATTGTTAAAAATGCGAATAATTTGCGCGTCTTCTATACTGTCGCCAACTTTGTATGTATTTTCTTTTCCCGTTTTATTGTCTGCTATGAGAATGCGATTTTTGTTCTCATCTTTGCTTACAACAATAATACCTTTAAGGGTGATATCTAATGGGTCAAGAAATACTGGCTCTGGCGCCACAGGAGGCACAACTTCTGGCTGTGGTGGTGGTGGTGGCGGAATTTCTAAATTATATTGAGGCTCTTGATATACAGGGACCTCTTTATGAAATGTGTCAAAGAGATCGTTTTCATATATTTTTTTTATATTAATATCAAATGTTTGCTTTTTTTTAACGCGACCATGCACTTCTGGCTCTATGGTTTCTATACGTGGGATTTTTGCACGCGAAAAAGATGCAAAGATTCCCGCGAGTATGCCGAAGAGTAACAATAAACTATTTGCGATCCAAAATGGATGTCTCACGAAGCGTTCCTTGTGCCAATAGACTTTATCACACAATACCTTTCTCTACTAAAGATTGTCAAGTATACGCATGGTCAAAATGGAGCGTGATAATTATTTATATAACGTACTATATTATGGCGTTGATACGCTGTTTAAAATGGTGCGAATAATAGCATCGGTTGACACCTCATCAGCTTCAGCTTCATACGAGCGACACAAACGATGACGCATAATTGCTGGCGCCACTGCTTTTACATCATCGGGCGTTACAAAATGTCTTTTGCGTATAAATGCATGCGCGCGCGATGCATGTAAAAGAGCAAGCGTTGCGCGCGGAGAAACACCATACTGGATATAACGTTGTATCTGCTCAAGGTTATTTTTATGCGGTTCTCGCGTTGCAAAAACAATAGATACAATATAATTAAGCACACGGTCATCAACGTAAATATGAGATACAAGTTCTTGTAAACTAAAAACATCATCTCTAGTTAAAATTTGCTGAATAATAGAAGTGTCTAAGCGCCGCGTTAATAGTTCTTTTTCTTGCTCTTTAGATAGATAAGACATAATAAGTTTGAGCATAAATCTATCTAGTTGCGCTTCTGGCAAACGGTATGTACCTTCTTGTTCTATGGGATTTTGTGTGGCAAGAACCAAGAAAGGTTTTTCTAATTTATGTGTCTCTTTTCCGATAGTTACTTGTCCTTCTTCCATTGCTTCTAATAAAGCAGCCTGCACTTTTGCGGGCGCGCGATTTATCTCATCTGCAAGGATAAGATTTGCAAAAATAGGACCTTTTTTGGTTTCAAATTCATTGGTTTTTGCATTGAAGATCATAGAACCAATTAAATCAGCGGGTAATAGATCGGGAGTAAATTGTATACGTTTAAAGCTAAGGCCCAATGCCTTGGTAAATGCTTTAATCATTGTGGTTTTCGCAACACCAGGGACGCCTTCTAATAAGATATGGCCATTACATAACAGTGCGGTCATTATGGCGCTAATAATATCTTCTTGACCAACAATAACTTTTGCAATTTCAGTATGAAGGCCATAGAGGCGATCGCTTTCTTGACGCGCTCGCTCGATCATAATGGTAGAAGTAGTTTCAATCATTTTTTTATATCTTGCTATTTGGTGGTACACTACTATGCAACAATCTAATATTAGACATAACTGGATAATCTGACAACTAGTATCTAAAGAGGTAAGCCATGATACTTTCAGGCAAAGAAATTCAACGACGACTTTACAGTGATATTATCATTGAACCGTTTAATGTTGCACAACTAAATCCGAACAGTTATAACTTGCGCTTGCACAATGAACTTGTTATGTATACTGAACCAGTTCTTGATATGAAGAAAGATCATGCAATTCGCACATTAACTATTCCGCAAGAAGGAATGGTGCTCGAACCGGGCAAGTTATATCTAGGGCGAACGGTAGAATATACGCGCACAGAATCACTAGTTCCAATGCTAGAAGGACGTTCATCAATTGGACGGCTTGGTCTTTTTATTCATATTACTGCAGGATTTGGTGATGTAGGGTTTTGCGGATTTTGGACATTGGAGATGTTTTGCGTGCAACCTATACGCATTTATCCTGATGTAGAGATTTGCCAAATTTTTTATCACACCATTGAAGGCGCATATCAATCATATATCAGCAATAAGTATCAGAATAATAAGGGTATTCAACCGAGCATGCTGTATAAAGATTTTCAGCATGAAGATGGCTTGTAGTTGCTGACAATAAATACATATGATACCGGATTAGGGAGCCATAACTTATTAACGGGTTTTATCATGTTAAAAAATCAATGATGAGTTCCAAATTTGGAACTAAATGTTTTTCCGCGTATTCATCCTGAGTGATTTTTACAAAGTAAAAATTATATCGAAGGGCGATTAATATATTTTATAGGAAAATCTTAAAACAGGTTAAAAGCCTCTCGATACAATCTCAATCCCGGAAAATGCCCATAATAAAGAAGCAACATAAATAAAAATTATTTATTTATGTACACCGTGAAATCTCTAATCAACAACTTTGGGTTAAGGGGATATCTCTTTTTTGGGCTTTAGTGGTTTGCGGAGTCTTATTTGCGTAGGATATGAAGCATGGTCATAGATATTTTTATTATGAGTAAATGAAGATCTAGAATAGTAAATAAGGTCATTTACTTTATGGCTGAATGAAGGTTGATAACGTATGCTTTCGGTGTTCGCAGTTTTTTCTTTGAGTAAAGTAAGAATCTTATTCGCATCCGATATTGTCGCATTATTGTTTCCTGGAAGATTAGTGCTGACAATAATACGCGGTAAAATCACATTAAAAGGCCACGTGCCTACATATGTTACGCCAGGAGCTGGTTGTAACGCGATGTAATTAATAGTGGCGTTGCCTTTGAGCTTGTTAGTAATGCTGGTAAATGTTGAAGAAAGATTGGCGTCTGTTGGCATAAGATAAAATTCATAGTTTTCATGATCGAGTTGAAGATTATTGGGTGCACGGTAATCCCTTGAGAAAAAGTATTTTTTGGAGGCAATTTCTTGTGGTTGAATGCTCAATTTTTTGTTTAACTGTTGAAGATTGTTCACCCATTCCTGATCCGTGTTCCATTGGTTAAGTTGGTGTTTTTGGTAAAAATCATACAATACAACTGGCGTTGCAAGAAATGCGCTTGCAGCAAGGGGATATTTTAAAACATTCATTAGAGAGCCATATCCTTGATAATAGGCAGCAGCAGAAGATAACAGAGACAATCCTGTTGTGGAATAGACAGCTTTGCCAAGAGGACTTGTTTCCAGCGAGGAAACATTAGGCTTTGGACCAAGCTTTGCTTCTGTTTGTTGAATATAACTCAATAAAGGTTCAGGAGATTTTGTAATTAATAGTGAACTTTCAAGCTCCTCTTCTTCTTGGGTGCCGCTGCTGGGCGAGGAAGGTGTTGTTTCAGATGAAGATGTAGAATGTTGAATGCTTTCAGAGTCGGTTGAAGGATGCGTTGATATATCTAATTTTTTATTGTTGATAGTGGGAGAGGGGGCAATGGAAGGTGCAACGCTTTCTTCTTTTTTTTCTTCGCCTTCTTGGCTACTGCTTGAAGATTCAAAAGACATGCTACTTGAAGCTGATGATGTTGTTAAATTAGCTGGAATGGAAGATATTTTACTTGAAATAGGAACGCCTGCGATTCGCTGCGGAGCTCTTTTTTTTGTTGAAACAGTATAGATTGAGCCATCAGCATCGAGAATAGTTATGGTAGATTTTCCTTCGGGAATGATATCCACAACAGAAGAGGTATAACAAGGTTCTAGGGTAGTTGTTTTTGCATTCCACGCGTATACCATATGGGTATTTATGCCATAAGCGCTTTTTCCATCTGGTGATGCGTATAAGGTATGTATATGCTCTAAAACTTCAGGATTTTGCTCAAGCAATTGGGCAATGCCATCATACGTAAGGTGAGCCTTTTTAGTATCTATTGCCCATTCATGATTATTTTTTTCATCCACGGTAAAATAATCAAACGATTCTTGCTGTGAACGGTTAAAGCGGGTGGAAAAAAAAGTGCTTGCATCAGAAATAAAAAAACTCTTTCTAGCGTTATTATCATGACCATCTTTGAAGGTTACCCATATTTTTTGGGTTGAATCTCCAGACAGTCGTATAAGTTTATTGGTTTCTTTTCCTTCAGGAGGATATATCTTTGTCCATCCAGGAGCCCAACTATTAAGATTGGTCCGGTGTATGCTATAAGATTTGCTTTGGTTAGCATCTTGATTGGCAGCATGCTTAACAATGGCAAAAAGTTTACTTCCCATAGCATGAATATAAGCAAGTGAACCTTCTTGTTTCCAGAAACCTAACTTCGTGGTATCCAGGCGTCCGTTGCCTTTACCGCTTAATAATAATTTAAAAATTGCCGGAAATGTGCTTTTTTTTTCTTGTGCGAGAAGATAGATATTTTTTTGGTTATCTTGCGTGATGTTCATGGGCGTATAGTTTGTAGATGGGCCAAGAAGAAAAACCTTTTCAGGAATTGCTGCTTGAGAATGCATAGCATGCACATAATGCATAGTCTGCATACAAAAGATTACAAAAAAGATATAAAGGCGATTGTATTTCATATCATAGTCCCCCACTCTATTTTTATATTAATGTACTATTATATATAAAAACAATACTTAGGGTTTTTTTACTGTTGCCTTGAGGGGTCTTCTAAAGACTTTTGTTCAATAGGATTTTTTAAGAGTTGCAAACGTTTGAGCCATGATAAACCATCATATTCTGTTTTTTTAGAAACAAAGGATGTGTTCGACCAGTAAATAAGGTTACTACTTTCAAATTTCTCTCCTTTTTTATCTTCTGGGGCATTGATCAAAATATCTTTTGTTTTATCGCTAAACGATGGCTGTATGCCCATACCCTGGATATTTTTTTCTGCTAAAGACTTTTGAATGTCTTTAAGTAATTGTGGAGCCCGTTGCCATGTCCCTAGCAGATCGAGCGAGCGCATTGTTGTTCTTATAATAATGCGAGGCAACACAGTGTTAAAAGGCCAAAACCCTGTGCTTTCTACTCCAAGAGTTGGTCGCAGCGCTATAGAGCTGACAAGAGGATTGCCTGCAAGTGCATCAACTAAAGCGGCAAATGCTCCTGCAAGATCGGCATCAACGGGCATAATGTAGAACTCGTAATTAGCGCTTTTAAGTTCTTGAGCTGTAGGTAAAAGTAAAGGTGTTTTATTTGAAAAAAAGTAATCTTTACCATCTATTTTTATCGGATCTGGCCATACCGATACATGCAATTTTTTTAAATTTGCTTGCCATTGCTTTAAAGTATCTAATTTTTGTGAGCTTTGTCCTTTTCTTCTTTTTTCTAATCGTTTAATTTGACTGTTATGTGCAGCGATATATTTTCGTAACATCATGCTTTTAATCACTGGGTTTGATGGCATAGTGGGTGGGATGGTCGGATTTGTGTTATAAAAAGAGTTTGTACTTGTTTTTTGAGTTTTTTCAATTGGCTCTAAGATGGGCTCATTAATTAATTCTGCAGGCGATGTAAGAAAAGTTCCTTCTTGCGGTTGTAATTCAGTGCGTATCGGAAACCATTCAAGTTCTTCTCCTTCACTTGGCTCTTCGCTTACACTATCTTCTTGCGACTCAGCAGAAGATATTTCTTCTTGTGATTCAGCAGAAGACATCTCTTCTTGTGATTCTGTAGAAGATGATGATTGTGTTGCTGGGGTAGGGGTTCTTAGTATATTTTTCTTAAGTTGAGCTTCATTATTTAAGAGTAAAGGTACTTTTTGCGTGGCAACCGGTAACAAATCAATAATGGTTGGCTGGTCGAAAGCATAGCGCTTTTTAAATACGTTTTTAGGAGCATTCCATACATAAATGGTTGTGGGGTCAGTTGCGTATAATCTTTTTCCATCAGCTGACACATAGAGGTGAAGTATAGAGTTGAGACCTTCTTGTAGTTGTATTTCATGTTGTTGTGCATTGTATGTATGAACTAATGTTTTGTTTGTTTTGTTTATTGCCCATACATGACCATTTTTTGCATCCATAATGTCATAAGGGTAATTGTTGCTTTTTTCAACTATCGTTTTTTCAGTTACTCTTCCAAAGAAGCCAGTTTCTTTTATTTTTTTTTCCATCAAGCAGAAACTACCCTTTTTATGGGTAACCCATATATTGGTTTTAGTATCTCCTGCCAAACGCAATAATACGTCGGTGTTTTCGGTGGCATCATCGGTTGAGTAAATTTGTTTCCAAGTGGGCGCACGATCGCCAAGGTTTGTTTGTTCTACGGTGTATTTATTCCCATAATCAAATATGGCAAACAATTCTTGCCCTATGGCGTGGATATAAGTGAGGACGATTGCTTTGGTAAAAGGTAGCTGTATTTTAGAAAGCCTGCTCTGCTCATCCCATTCCCCATTTTTTAATGAAAAAATAGCGGGTTTGATTTCATCATTTTTTTTTGCCAAAAGATATATAGTGCCATTACTATCTTGTGTAATATTAATAGGAGCATAAACGGGTGGAGTTTCTTGTAGTTTCTCTTGGACGGTTGTTCCAAGTTTTTCAAAAAAGTTTTTGGGTTCTGAAGCTTTTTTGTCTTTTTTTTCAATGTTTTTCGGTTTTTTTTCAAAAAGAACCCATTCCGAGCGTGGTTTTCTTGCGGTAGTAAGCATTGCAGCCGTGCTAACAGACCAATGCAAGCAAAAAAGTGCGATGATATAATAGGTATATATGTGTTTCATTATAAAACCCCTCATTGTATAGTTTTATAATAGAACTTTTTTAATTACAAAAACAATAGTCTGATTTGTAATAGGTAGATTTTTACACTGCGCTATCAGGTTGGGCCAGCTCTGTTTTTATTGGCCCGTGGGTGAGGCCGCGGATAAATTGATAAATATAAGGGTTGTCAGATTCCCATACGGTGGCAGCGTCGCACACATGTTGAATTTTGCCATCATTTAATAATGCAACCCGGTCAACATATTTAAAGATTTCGATGTCATGAGAGACAATAATTGAAGTAAGATTTAATTTCTGTTGCATAGAATAGATAAGTTCATGAATAACGCGAACAGTGATAGGGTCGAGACCTGTGGTGGGCTCATCATATAAGATTATCTCAGGTTCGGTAACAAGGGTGCGGGCAAGGCCCACTCGTTTACGCATACCACCCGAAAGTTCTGAAGGATATTTATTTAAGGTGTCTTCGGGCAAATCAACCAAAGCGAGCTTTTGTTTTACGATAGGAAGAACATCTTCAGGGGAAACGCCATTTTCTAATAACGTAATACCCACATTTTCAAACGTATTGAGCGAATCAAGAAGGGCGGCAAACTGGAATACATAGCCAAATTTTTTAAATTCTTTATTGAGTTCTCGTTCACCAAGCTTCGTTATGTCAGTGCCATCAACTAAAATAGAGCCTGATGTTGGTTTAAGGAGTCCTATAATTTGTTTTAAAAGGACAGACTTACCTTCGCCCGATCGCCCTATAATGGCAGTGGTTGTACCTTTTTCTATAGTTAAATTGACGCCACGCGTTATTTCTTTGTTACCAAATGATTTATGGACATCAATAAGTTCTATAAGTGGCATACTGTTCTCATAAGTGTTCAAGGAATTTAGTCAGGAAGTAATTTGAAATTAATATTAGTATCGAGCCTAAAACAACAGATTGTGTTGTTGCAATACCAACGCCACGTGCACCACCTTCGGTATAAAAACCTTTGTAAGTGCCTACCCAAGAGAGAATGAGGCCAAATACTGCTGATTTAATGAGCCCTCCGCGAATATCTTTCATTTCAACGTATGCACGAATGCTGCTTGTATAATCTTCTGGGCTGAGTCCAAGAACGTATACGCAAATAAGATAACCGCCAATGATACCACAAATCATGGCAAAAAGGGCAAGGCACGGCATAATAATGATGCCCGCAATAATGCGTGGTACTGCGAGATATTGTAGAGTATTAATACGCAAGGTGCGTAAGGCATCAATTTGTTCGGTAATGTGCATGGTGCCAATTTCTGCAGTCATGGCAGATCCCGCTCGTCCAGTGACCATTAAGCCGGTAAGTACCGGCCCCAGTTCACGTATAAGCCCTAATGCAACAACGGCACCAATAAATTGTTCGCCACCCACCCGCTGAAAGCCGATATAACTTTGCAGCGCAAAAACCATGCCAGTAAATGAACCGGTCAGCATAACAATGCCGAGTGATTGAACGCCTATGCGATACGCATGTTCAAACAATTTTTGAATTTTAAGTTTTGTAGTAACGGAGCAATACAAAACTTGCGCAAAAAAAATAGTAAAAGATCCCACGGCATCACATGCATTAAGTGTCATGATGCCAAGCCAATCGATAAACTGAAGAAAATAAGCTCCCATTACCAATAGCCCTCCTTATAAGAGGAAATTTTCTTATTTTGCAGTGTTTGCGGGTACCTTTTGGTGCACTTGAGCTGCTACAGGGCGCGTAACTTCATAATCTAGTGATTGAGCATTGTTTGAAGTAATAACCGCAAGAACAAAAGAGCCGAGCATAAATATTGCTCCAAGAACCCATGTTGCTTTTTGGAATACATCCTGGCCTCCTGATCCACCAAAAAGCATTTGATTGCCACCCCCAATGGTGCCAATGCCAAGGCTGCTTTTCCCTTTTTGGATAAGAACAAGCAAAATAAGAAGGAAGCAGGTAACAACGTATAATGCTAATAAAAGTCCATATAACATGCTAAACTCCAGACACCTAAAAAGATCGTGCGATACCTTATCTAGATCTTATACTACTATGTTCTTAAATGTTTGGAAATCACTACTTGCACCACCAATCAAAAAACCGTCTAATTCGCTTAAAGTTTTAAGATTTTTTATAGATTGTGCATTAACGCTGCCGCCATATATATATGAAATGGATGTTTGGGGAAGTTGGCGCGCTATGAAGGTTTTTATTCCAGAAATAGCCTCAGCTATTTGTTGAGAAGAAGGTGTTACCCCACTGCCGATTGCCCAGATTGGTTCATAAGCAATAACCAGAGGCAAAGAAGTGTGTTTATAAAGATTTGGTATGAGAGCAAGTTGTTTTTCAAGTGCCGCTAATGTTTGATTTTGTTGATGCTCTTGTAATGTTTCCCCAACACAAATAATGGGTATAATCTGTTGTTCTAAAAGCTGTGTTATTTTATGTGCGATTATCGCATCTGTTTCGCCAAAAAGGCTGCGCCGTTCGCTATGACCAACAATACAATGAGAACAGCCGATCTGTTCAAGGCTGAGTGCATTTACTTCACCAGTGAAAGCACCTGTGGCATATTCTGAGCAGTTTTGTGCCCCAAGATGTAGCTCTGTATTGCGCACAAAGGGAGACAGCAACCCAAGTGATACAAATGAAGGACACAAAACAATAGTGGCATTATCCGTAAGTTCATATAACTGTTCATAATTATCATGATAAAAAGCGCCTGCTTGTTCAGGGGATACATTCATCTTCCAATTGGCAACATACATTAATTTTTTCATAACAAGAGCACCCGAATATAGTTAAAACTGTTTTTGTTTAAAGCGATGATAGGTGATAGCAAAGTGATGCGTATAATCTCGTAATGCAATGAGTGTTTGGCCTGCCAATGAGTGGCGATCAAGTACCACACCTTCAGGATTGCTGAGCGTGTGCACGCGTTCTTCGCGTTTTGCCAAACTTGCCATTGGTGCGTCAGGCATACTAGCGTGGGCTGCATTAAGCTGACCAATACCCCCATCAATAAGAACAAGATCGGGTATGTCACTTTTATTTTTGTAACGCCTTTTTACAATCTCTTGTAACGCCGCATAATCATTTTGCTTGGAAAGTGTTTTTATAAGAAAGCGTCGAAACTGTTTTTTATCTGGTTTGCCATCAACAAATCGTATACTTGAGCCGACCATACTTTTGCTTTGAAAGTGTGAAATATCAAAACAATCAATGGTTCGGATAGGATAGTGCGTCCCTATCAGTTGTTGCAATTCTTGTGCAAGCTCTTCTGGAGAGTCAATGGTTGGCCCGTAGGTGCGCGGTGTAAGTGCGCGCGCAACTGCCGACGCATAGGTTGCATAAGAAAGGTGACGGTTCAGGGTATCAAAGATGGCATCAATAGACTCCAAATACTGAAGCATGTTACGAGCGCGTTCAAACTTGAGTTCTTTATTGCATTGAGCTATATCGTCTTTTATTCCTTGAACAAAAGCCTTGCGATCGTTTTTTAATGCATTAAGTGCCAGTTGTGCACGTAGGGTATATGCGGAGGTGTCAAAATCTGCTCTGCAAGAACCTGCACATTTACCTATATGGAAATAGAGACAACCATTGGCAATTTTTTTATTACATATAAAAAGTTGGAATGTATCCATTAAGAATTTTATAGCTTTGCGAGCAGAAACTTTATGAATAAAGGGGCCAAAATAGGTACCTTTAGCCTTTTTATTGCGCACTATGCTCAGTGTAGGCATGGGCCCATCAGCATACACAATATAAACAAAAGGCTGGCCCTCTTTGAGCAAGCTATTGTATTTGGGCTGATATTGGCCAATAAGGCTTGCTTCTAGCACCAAAGCATCATGCTCAGTTGCCGTCACCACATGCGCTATGGTTTCGTGCTCATCGATAAGAGATGTAATCTTCCAGTCTGTTTTGTAATTGGTAAAATATGATCTTACCCTATTACTGAGGTTTTTGGCTTTACCAATATAGATAATCTCATCCTGCGCATTTTTAAAAAGATAAACGCCTGGAAGTTTGGGTAACCCTTGCGGGCAGACTTTCTTCATACCCCTAGTATAGCATAGACATTCATTATTGTTAATTTCTATTTGAAGAGATGCTATACTGGTATCTATTAGCTTGAATTGTTCTTTTTTATACGAGCATTTATGATTATTATTCTTATTGTGCAGGCGCTATTTGGTCTGGTGAGTCCCCTCAATAAACAGGCTCTTACCCTGTGTTCGGCCGCTTTTTTTGTTGCGGGCAAACTGCTGAGTGCTGGTATTTTACTCCTTTTATATCACTTTTATAGGCATGGAGCCTTGTCTACTATTCCCCGGCGTCACTGGCCTTACTACTTCCAGATTATTGTGATAGGCAATTTTTGTGCGCATTTCCTTAAGTATTGGGGGTTGCAGCATGTTTCTGCCACCAAAATGGCTTTGATTTTTAACACGTCACCTTTTTTTGTTGCTCTGTTTTCATATTTCTTTTTTGGTAATCGGCTAACTCGCATGCAGTGCGCAGGGCTTTTTATCAGTTTTATTGGACTGATACCCGTTCTTGTGGGCTCGTGCCCTGAAGAGTTGCACATGGGAGAGTTTTGTACTCTATCGTGGCCTGAGTTTGCCATTATAGTAGCAACTATTTTTCATGCATTAAGTATGATCAGCAAACGTATTTTAATGCAGGAAAATGCTTATTGGCCTGTACAAGTTAATGCAATTTCTTTTTTGGGTGGAGGTCTTCTTGCGGCTTTGTATGTAGGGGTTATGCAAGCCGACAATCTTCCCGATGTGAATGTTTTGCCCGTGTTGACGGGGTACATTTTGCTGACAACAATAATTAGTAAGGTGATATGTTCAACGCTCTATTTGCGCCTTATGAAATACTATACAACCACCTTTTTGGCATTTATGGACTATTGGTATGTTCTCTTTGTTGCCTTTTGGAGTTGGCTTTTTTGGGGAGAGCACGTCACTATGTATTTTTGGCTTTCCGCACTTATTGTATTCTGTGGTCAATATCTCTTTTATCGCCAAGAGTTATATGCAACCAAGGCTCATAGCGAGCCTCTTAATGTAGAAGAAGAACAAGAAGAAGAGTTAGAACCAGAGGAGTAATACCCTCAAAAATAGAAAAAACTGTTGTACTTTATGAATTGTCCCCGTTACTTAAAGGCAATAGGCGTTCAATTTCGAGTTCATCAAAACAACTATTATCGATTTAATGCATCCAAAATTTCTCCTGCTTCTCTTTTATCTAGAAAATCAAAATACGCTTCTTTTTTTAACCATGCAGATTTAATTACTTGTTGTTCATCTTCTGTGACTTCACGCAGATAGCATTCTTCTTTCATAGATGGTGTAAAAAAAATAATAGATGTGCTGCGCTGAGTCAAAAATTTTTTTACAAGAATTCCCCTGTTTCCTTGACGGTAGATAGCACGGTCAAGCACATAGCCGCAGCACCTGTCGGTCTCAGGTAATCGGTATGTATTTTTTGTATATTTTTTAGAGGGACAATAATAGAGTATAATTTTTCCTTGAAATTGAGTAATGTCGGACCATTCTTCAATAGAGTGTAAGGGGTTTTTCTCCTCAAGTGATTCTTCTGTATCAGCCAATTGCGTGTATTCAATATGCATCGGTTTTATAAAACAACATGCAAAAGTGCTTGCGCAGAAAATAAAGCGTAAAAAAGATAGGGCCAAGGAGGGTTTGATGGATTTGTAGAGCATAAAAAGTTCCTATTATAAGCATTTTATTTTTATCTGTTGATTTGACATTGCATTGGTGTATCATAGGGAGCATATTACCATTTTATTTTTTCATAAAGGTCTTGTGCAATGAAAGCGCGTCAAATAGCGTTAATGTGTCTTAGTACTTTAGGGATTGCCATTAGCTGGTATGGATATGTCCATTTTTTTGACACATCGCGACCTCTAGTTGTGCTGTCAGGAGTATCTCATGACCATTATTATGGCGGTGAAGTTCCGTGTTTATTAACAACAGATAAAGCGGGCATTGTTTCAATTTGGTTAGATAATAAACCCCTTGTCCAAGATTTTGCTATGCGTGCAAAAGTTCGTGAATATCCATTTATTATACCAACACAGACGCTTGCAGAAGGTAATCATCATCTTAAAGCGATATTTCACGATACAACGTATAATCGCAACACTGCCATGGTTGAATGTGATTTTTTTGTTGATAATACACCACTGCGTGCAGCATTTGTAAAGCCCGATCCTTTATATAAGGTGCTTCAAGGGCGCACCTTGCATGTGCAGTTGCAAACTAACAAGCCGATAAAATCTGCATCAATACATGCGCTTTCAAAGACGTATGGTTGCTATCCGGAAGCAAAAGATTCTTTAATATATGAATGTTATATGCCGATTGCATGCGAAGAGCAGCCAAACGAATATTTACTTTCTGTTGATGTAACTGATCACGTTAATAATGTGGTGCATCTTGACCATAAGCTGCAAGTAGTAATGTTCCCGTTCAAAAAGCAGGCTATTGTTGTGGATCAAGAAAGAGTAAAGCAAGCGCAAGAAGAAGGCCCAGGCGAGCGAGAATTTGAATCATTAATTGAACGGCTTAGTTATGCATCGCCACAAGAAAAAATGTGGCGCGGTGCTTTTTGCGCACCTACAGATATTCAACGTGTGACATGTGATTTTGGTACTATGCGCACAACGCAACACAAAGGGCGCTATGCTCATAAAGCGTTAGATGTGATTAATACACCAAAGAGTGTTGTATGGGCTCCGCAAGATGGTATTGTGGTTGTGAAAGACCGTTTTGCTGCAAGTGGCAATACTGTAGTAATTGATCACGGATGTGGCATATTCTCAATGGTGTTCCATCTTGATAGTTTTGCCGATATTAATCTAGGAGATAAAGTTGTACAAGGAAATCCTCTTGGCAAACTGGGTCAAACGGGCTATGCCACGGGACCACATCTCCATTGGGAAATGCGCATACACAATGTTCCCGTTGATCCCATGGAATGGACTAGATCAACACCACTATAATCCGGATTTGGTATAAAGGGCTTTAAACATGAAGCGATACTTTATACCGCGTAATTCAGTTTTTTATTCGATGATAGCGCATATGCAACCGCGTATGCGCTATCTTTTTTCTTTAGCACTTTTTTTGTTGGTAGGATGTGGATGGTATTTTTTGATGTACTGTTCAATTGAACGCATGGTAACGCGGCAAGAAAAAAAACTTGATTGCGCTCAAGAAAATGTGTATTCCTTTTGCCTTGCAACTGACAAGAAAGAAACGTTATCTGTTTCTTACGCCCAGATGCAGCAGGGCATACCAACGTTGCAGTTGAACAATAAGCAAGAAAACTTTACTCCTTTTATGCGTGTCTTAGAATCAATATCAGCAGCACAGATGCAGCTGGCGTCTTACACGGTGCAACAGCCTCAGATAGAAAATGATTACATAAGATATCATTTGCATGCATCAATTAAAGGTTCGTCGGCACATTTTCTTTATTGGATGCGCATAATAGAAATGATGCATCTTCCTTTGTCTTATGGTCGTTGCACACTTATATTCGAACAAAATGGATTGCTTACCGGTACGGTAGAGATGCAATGTTTGCTTTTTGCGCCAAAAGAAATACTAAAAGACCCTCCAACTTAGAACAAGCTGAAGGGTTAGGGGGGTGAACAATACAGAAGATGTATTGTTCGTTAGGGACTCATTAAGGGTACTTTGGATGCTCATGCAAGGTCTGTCAAATGCTAACAAGGCGATTCTTGTTTGTCAAACTCTTTCTCTCATCTGTTTTGTAATGGCTATTTTGTGGTACATAATTGCTTTTTGGGCATCTGATTTTTAGTCTTAGCATGAGATGTTAGGATTTTTATTGATAAAAAAGGAACACTCAATGAATATACATGTAGCAGCAAAGCAACGGATGATGTTGCTTTTTTATGGTTGGTCGTTGTGTGCGATGGAGCACTCAGAAATAACATATCAATCCGCAAAAGAACTTACAAAAACGTATGCTGTTTGGCCTGTTGTACAGTTAACTGAATTGGCTGCTACACAGAGCAATCCTTATTGTTTTTACCATGCAATAAAAAAAATGCGTCCAGAAGAATGCAAACAGGTGAGCAGCATAGCTCAAAAAATAGGCGCAGGCGATCTTGCAGATCAAATTTCACATTATGGATGTATTGCTCGTTTTCCTGCAGAGCTACGACTGAGATGCAAAGATGAGCATTTTATGGAAACGTTTAAAGCATTGCTCTATAAACGCATTTTTATGCATGGTGCTTTTCCTGTGTTGCCTTTGCCATTAGACGAGAATGAGCGGGTTGTTGATTATACTATGGAAGGTGGCCTTATTACTATGATGACGAATGGTTCGTTGCGTATTCGCGACTCCAATTCAAATAATATATTGATTAGTCTTGGCGATGATATGGCTGCGCCTCCTGATGGTATATTGCAAGAAAATACATGGCGAGAAGGTGTTTTATTTTTAGAATCACCTTATATGGTAGCATTCACTAATAATGCAGTAAAAATATGGGATTGCATGCAAGGTTCTGAATATAGAACTATTGTTGAAGATATAGATTTCAGTGTGGCAGGTATTGACCTGAGCAATGAAGGGAATGCGTTACTGTATATCAAAAATGGTATGTTGATGAAATGGCCAATGAGCATAACAGAAGATCCCTTTTTTCTTACGCATGTTGATCCTGATATACATGGCGTTAATCCCATGGATGGAACCCATAAAATAATATGCCAAAAAGGCGCAACCGTTTTATTATATGATGCTCAAAAGGATACATTCGGCGATACGTTATTGATGCCAAGAGAAATTGCTCAGCACATTGTATATGACGCAGCACAACAAGCTATTACAACCACAGGCCAGCACGGTTTTAGTATATGGAATCCTGAGCAGGAACATTGTACGGCAGCTATGAGATTTGATATTCCTAACGGGCATGTGGCTATACGCGATGTTCTTTTTTTTTCTTATAGTGATGATAGGGGCCAACGAGTAGAGCGTCAATTTGTATGGGATTGTAAAGATGCGTATATTTGCGATGGAGCACGCAATAAAATTTTATATACCATTGCTAATGCCTCTCTAGAGAAAGCGCAAAAAATACCCAATTCATCATATGTTTTTGCGAGGACGGCTTACGATACTATGGTGTATGATGTGCATACAGGAGCAAAAGTACGATCATTTACAGACAAAAATCGTTTTATTTGTAACACCTATGTCAGCACAGATAATTATTGCCCTATACTTGCAAGTGTTGAACGTGATACGGGTATTTCTAAAAATAGTTTGTGCATATACGATTTTTCAACAGGAGAGCTTCTTTCGCAAAGCCAAGAAGTCAATTTAAATATGTTTGATTTTTGTCATACCGATACAGATGGAGCGCTGTCACTTTTTACAAAAACAATGAGTGGAAGCCTCTGCAAAGTACAACTGTTGAGCAAAGAAGAGTGCGCAATGGCTGCGTTTTTGACTGGTAAATATAAAGATTGGGATAATTATTTATTGCTTAAAACAATGCATCAGGCATGTGTTAATGACGATCAGCAGATGGCAAAAACAACAATAGAATCTCTTGAAGCAGGTGACGTGCGTACTTTTTTTTCTAGATATATGGGTCATAAAAAATAGTAGAAAAAAGAAAAAACAATAAAATGGGTCGCTGATATATGCGTCAGCGACCCATTTTAATTATTATGAATGCTTAATTATTGCGTCGGTAATGGTATCTTCTAAGGTAGCTTGTGTGTATTTCGCCACAACATGCACTTTAGGCATTTCTGCATCATCAGAAATATCTTTTGCAATTGCTCGCTCTACGTCTTGTGCAGCGCGATTGATAACAGTAGGTGTTGCAACTTTAGCATGGATAAGTTGTTCTTCTCGAGCAGCAAGATTATTGCATAACACTTCTCGAATCTGTCTTTTGCTGCAGCGAGCAATATCTACAGAATTAGTACAATTCTGACAGCTGCTCCAAAATAGTTTTTTATAGGTTTCTCTTTGTTGTAAAGGTACGCCTGCTTGTTTTAAAATGAACTCATGACCATCGCATACATTCTGATAAGCGATTGCATCAAGAGATTTTTGTTGTTGTGGTGTTGGCGGGGGCGTAGGTCTGTAATGTACTGGTAGTGTATTAACGTTAGTTTGCCACTCTTTTTTAAGGTAACGTTCATATTCTGGATGATGAGCAACTTTTTCTAATCGGCTAAATAACTTGTCACCCAAGCAGTTAGCCAACGCTTTGCCATCGATGCGGCATGATTTTTCTGATTTTTCAAGGACCACGCGAATGTTGTTATATTGTGAGGTCACATTTTTTTCAATAATGTCACGATTATTAAAAAATGCAGTAGCCACTTGGCGCGTTTCTTGTTCGCCATGCATAAGAATAATTGTTTTTGCTACATGGTACGCAGCATCTTCCGAGAGCGACTCGCGAGAAGGCACTTTTTCCTTAAATTTGTTGCCGATATCTTTTCTATCAGAAGAATTTAAATTTTTTAAATCAGACATAAGCTGTTCGTAGTATGCTTGTCCTGTTGTCATTTTTGATTGTGATGATGTAAGAGCAGCGAGCAAGGCTTGAAAAAATGAGCTGCATTCGTCTGCATATACGGTGCTACTAATAATAAGTGCTGAAAGAGAAAGAGCTGTTATAAATGTGCGCATCAAGCATCCTTTTTTGTATTTAGAATAAAATATTTTGCTAGCAGTATGGGTAATAATTATAAGAAGGTCAAGTGAGGGCGGTAATACCAAGAAATCTTTATTACCGCACCAAAAAAACAAATGGTTTATTCTGAGCTTGACGATGATGACGACGATAGAGTCTGCAGGGAACTACCTTTTGCTACTTCAAATTCTTTTTTTATCATAAAGGTTGCGTTACAAAGAGGAAGGTTAGATTCTTCTTGTGGAGTATTGCGCACGAGGTTTAGGGTCATCACAAGGTCTTTATCCACGCGTGCAGTAGGAATCTTTTTGTGTTCATAACGCCTTGTCAGTTTGTGTGCAATTTGGGCACCAATGACCGCACCTGCAGCAGCACTCGTGAGTGGGGTAGCTGTGCTGTGAGGATACATGCTTAATATAACAGGACATGCTACTAAAAGACCAAGTCCAGACAGACCACCAATAAAGCCGCCAATACTAAAGCCAGCTAACAACTTCCATGCGCGGCGAGTAGAATCTATCTGTTCAAGCTCTCCTCGGGAATATTCTATGCTTATATAATTTTTTAGCATGTCTTGAGTGACTGGATATGGTTGATGCAATAACTGCCAGCGAATATTGCTTTCTTGTTTGGTTGTAGCAAGTTTTTCTTTTGTAGCTTTTAAATCAATTGTTGCTTGGTTATTTTCGTTTCGAAAGTGATTATTTTGTTTTAAAAGTTGTGCGTTTCCTTGCCGTAGGTGCTCCATTGTGCAGTCATAGGATGCTTTTTTTTGTTCGCATTCTACAGCAGTTATTGCGGCTTGTTGTTTACAGTTTTCGATCTCTTTATCTTTTTTTTCATTAAGCTGGCGAATTTGTTTTGCGCAATCTCTTTTTAACTTTTCTATTGTTTGATCTTTGTGGGAAAGGGCTTCGTTTTTGTTTTGCAATTGAGCCTTTAATGCCACAACTTCTTTTTGGAGTTCTTCTGGCTTCATCGCATAACTCGTATAGGTACTACATAACACAGCAATTACACACGCAGTAATAAGTGAATATTTTTTGATCATACGGTTCTTTCTGTTAAAAAATGAATAACGCTCTTAATAGTATAGATTTTTATGCAAAATATGCATTAACATTTCTCTTTTCTAGAAATGTTTAAAAGTATGAAAAGTAAATCGAAAATAAAGTAAAAAAATGGGGCGGCAAGAAAAGGTTCTTGCCGCCGCCTGCATTATTGTCGCAAAATAATTTATTCTGCTTTTACAGCTTTTACAATTGTTGCTGTGTATGTAGGATTTGAGATGGGTGAAGATGCCGGAATTTCTTTTATTTGGACAGCCATGTTTTCTTCAAAAGTTGTTGTTGTTGTCATTGTACTTGCAATGGTATAACCAAGTGCGACGCCTGCTGCAGCGCTACCGCCCACAACGATAGCAGGCGCTTGTGGATGAAAATTTAAACGAGGAAATAATGCAAAAAGACCACACCCTGCAAGACCACCTACAGCGCCGCCAGTTGCAGCACCAAGACACAACCAACCGGTGCGTCGATTAGAAGGCTTTACTTCTATTTTTAAGTATTTTGCTAAGTTATCGCTTTTGATCGGGTGGTGGATTGCAAGAAGATTTTGATATTTTTTGGTCGTAACTGAAAGAGATGGAGTACCTGCAGCGGATTTTTTTTCCATTTTAATCAGCTTTTTGTTTACTTCGAGCTCTGCTTCATGCTGTTTTTTTAGAGCCTTTACAACTACTTTCGGCTCGGTTTCTTTTCCCCCAACTTGAGTCCGTAGATTTTCATTTTCTTGTTCAAGACGAGCTTTTTGCATTTTGACTTGCGAAACATCCTGAGTGCACTGCTGTTCTTTCTGGCGCAATGCTGATTCATGATTTTCTGCTTGCTTTTGAAGTTCATTTTCCAGAAATTTTACTCGTTCTTCAAGAGTGGTCGTGCCAGGAGTTCCTTCCATTGCATAGCTACTATGCATATTACATAACGCAGCAAATGCGCATGCCATAAAAAGAGAATGTTTTTTGAAAATCATATATGCCTTTCAGTAAAAAAAATGAGTAATTCTATTATTAGTATAGATTTTCATTAGAAATATGCATTATTTTTGTGATTTTTTATAAGTAATTAAAAGGTAGAGAATTTGACTGAGAGTTGAATTAGATGGGTAGAAAGGGATAAAAAAATACGGCAACAAGAAAAACACTTCTTGTCGCCGCAATGTATAAGATATTTTTTAGTTATTTTGTTTTCGCTTCAGTTCTTACGGCGCAACTTGTTATAAGCCCAGTTTCACCATCTCTTTGGAACTCAATTTCAACGGGGGCAATTGTTCTAGGGCGGACTAGCCATTGTCCCATTTTCCAGCCAGCATAACCGCCTAGAATTGTTCCGGTAGCTACTGAGCCGCCCACCACTTTTGTGTCGGCATGTGCCATTTTGCAGCACACAAGAAGAGTTCCTGCACTTATGCCGCCCCACGTTGCCCCAAGAAGAGCGCCAAGAGCGCCGGCATTTTGTATAGATTTGTTCCAATCTGTGTTATCTACCAACTGTTTCATACTTTGATCAGAAAGTTTATGTGGTGTTAAAAGATTTGCTTTAAATGTTGCATGTTGTTCAAGAACTTTTTGATGTTCAATGCCCAATTGTGAAACTTCCTCTTTATGCTCTTTTTTTTGTTTTTCAAGAGCAGCTTTACGATCGGCATCTTTTTTTTCAAGAGCTTTTCTAAGTTGTTCCTGCATTTGCGCTGATTCGTTTAGAAGGTCTCTTTTTTCTGTTATTTTGGTTTTAAGATTCTTAATTTTTTCTGCGGCTTTCTCTTCAGTTTTTTTAGCTTCGGCTGTAAGTTTGTGAATGGTTTCTTGTAATGTAGTAGGATCAAGCCGCAGGTCGTGCTGCTGATGTTCATGATGTTCTTCGGTGTAGCCTGCTGACCAAGGTTCTCCCTCTTGGTGCATCGCATAATTGTTGTTTACGCTCAGCAAAGCAGTGACTGTGCATGCAACAAGAAGTGAATGTTTTTTTATATTCATATGACATACCTTTTTTTAAAAAATGAATAACGATGTCTTTGTGCCATTGGAAATATGCATTAATGTGTTACTACCCTTTCATGCAGTTAAAACAATTCTTTTATCATAGAATCAACCTGTTGTGCGGTTACTTCGTTGCCCATTGCGCGATAAAATGCCTCATCATACTCGCGCGTTTGCACCACAACGGGCATTGCAACTGCATGGCCAAGAAGCAACGCCTGTTTTTTAGTATCAAGACTTGCAAGAATGGTACGCAAGTGTTGAGCTCCGCTTACACCAGTTAACACGGCTTGAATGTCTTTGTCATCATTTAGTTGGGCAATAATTTTGGTGCCAATTTGAGAAAGTACTTCTTGATCTATGCCAGAAGGTCGTTGATCAACCACCAAAAGAGAAACATAATACTTGCGCATTTCGCGCGCAATAATACCAAAAATGGTTTGTCGTGCTGCAACAGGATTCAAAAATTTATGCGCTTCTTCGATAGTTATCATAAGTTTTTGTGGTTCATCATGCGATCGTTGAGAGCCTAAAAAAAGTTCTGTTTTGGTGATGTAGGCGCTATGAATGCGTCGTGTGATAATGTTGGCAATAAGCAGATATACAAATGTTGCAGTGAAATTGCCAAATTCAATAACAATGCTGATGCCTTTGTCGACATATTGCATCATTTGATCGATGCATGTTTCTCCCTTGCGCGCACCTGCTGCCTGAGAACATAAAAATGGTAATTTTTCAATGCGTTTGAGTTTGCGATATAATGCAGCAACAGATTCCGGGTGAGCGCCCAGCTCTTGAGCAAATTCTTTTATGTCATCACCACGCTCAAGTAAAACGCGCAACCAATGTTGTTTGTGCCGTGCTGCAATTAAGTAAGCAGCTTCAAGTGCTGTGGGATGGAGATTGAGTTCATGCTCGAGCGAAATAATGTCTTCTACTTGAATTGACTCATACTCAATAGTGAGTTCAACGTCTGGTGAACCGCCGCGCCGCCGCGTAGATGCAGGATCGAGCGAAAATATAACTACACGATCTGGGAATAATGTTTTGAGACCTTTAACAAAAGAAAGCGCACCTTCTTTACGCGCTTGTAACCCATACTCACTATGCATATCAAAAATCAGATTGACGGCTTTGCGCTGTTTGATGAGGCCGGCAAGTACCAAACGGGTTAAAAATGTTTTTCCGGTACCTGTTTTGCCAAAGATGCCATTGCTGCGTTCAGTTAATTTATCAAGATTAATACACACAGGTGTGTTCATGTCGAGTGGGCAGCCAATATTAAAGAATGTTTTTTCTGGTGCATGTTCATCACCAAAAATAAGCGCAACATCTTTTTTATCTGCTTCGAACACTTGTGCAAAATGAGACGGAATGGTTTTAACGGGCGAAGGTTTTTGTTCGTGATTGAGCATAAGCATGGGACGCAATGTTACCGTGGCATACATATCCCGTTCTTGCAACAAATCGGCAAGGAGCGTCTCTTCTTTTGATGGGGGAAATAATAGAATATCAGGATGAGTTACTTCAAGCTTTAAATCAGTAATAAGAGAGAAAAAAGTGTGATGTGTGCCAATAATGGAGACGAATTTTCCTGTTTTGATGGTTTCTAATGTGGTGCCAGATGCTACACGCATCAGAAGCCCTTCGGTGAGCGATCCACCAATAATGGTGCCTATTAATACTTTCATAATGTTTCAATCTTTTTTTTGTATTGTTACTTTATGAGCATCATACAAAAAAAGAGACTGAATGAATTCTGTAGGTTATTTTTGTGTATTTTTTAGATGATTAATCTCATTGCCCATTGTTGTGTATGCAACTAATTCTTTATATTCTGTTTGTCGCTGCAAGACCAAGCTCATTCTATCTTCATAGGTAGGAGCATTTTTAAGCGCTTCTTGATAACCTTCGTATGTAAAAGACCACGAAGGTTTAGTTGTTGGAATAATTACGTGAGGAGAGGGAATTTCTACTGTTATTGTTACCTCGTCACAATTAGGGCTTTTTTTGTAAGGTAATATGTCGCCATATATGCTATATGCAGAGGTGCTAGAAATAGCTGAAACCCATCCTGCTAATAGGAGGCATTTTGGAAGGCGTTTCATGTGTGTTTAACCTCTATAAAAATAGTTATTTAATATAATAGTATAAATGAATATTATTATAACTAGTTATTAGTAAAAAAATATAGTACCATCTTCGTCGAAACTAAAAAGTGTATAAATGATTACAATAGGGGGAAACCATGGCAAAATTATATATAATTAGTTTGGTCATAGTAGCTTTTGGCAATGTGCAAGCAATGAAACAGCAAAGAGATATTACTTCAAGAAAAATAGTTCATTTTTATCTAGATCCTTTAAAATATGAACCTGTTGACCAGGACCGATCTGAAGCTGATAGAATCAAAGCTGAATCGCAGAAAGAGTATTTTAACAATAGAATACGCCAGTTTGAGCAGGGGGAATATGTAGGAGCACGTCTAGAACAATCTGGCAAGTAACAGTAAGTATATTTTTTATTAAAAAAGGGGACGTAATGAAGGTATGTGCAATTGGGTTAAGTATCGTAGCATTAAGTAGTGCATTATCTTTACAAGCAATGCGGGGGCGAGGCAGGGCTGTATCAGCTCCGGCAACGCATATGGATCAACAAGGAAGAAAAAAAGAAGAAAAAGAAGAATATGCATTTAAGTGTGCAACTTCGTTGGCAAGTAATTCAACTGATGACAATGATTTCGTAGGTTTAGATGATGGTGGATTTCCAGGGGAGCAAGAGCGGGATTTAGTGCCGCATGCAAAGCACATAAAATTGCGTCCATCGACAGCTAAATTTAATGAGGCAATAGAAAGATCTAAAGAAGGTGAAGTGCATCCCGGTTTAGATGATGGTGAATTTCTAAGGGCGCAAGAGAGGTTGTTTCGAGATCGATTACATCCATCGGTAGTCAAGTTTGGTCAGGAAAGAGAAAGACTCTCAAAAGGAGAATCTTTATGCACAATTAGTAGTCCAGTTGCCAATAAAATTCAAGAACTTTCTTATTCTCAAGACGGATCGCTAAAAGTGCAGCCGGACGAATATTTAAAGAATTTTAGCATGAGTCCGGGCAGTCACCCTAGTTCTTCTGCTTCATCACAAGATGAAAGCGCGATTACTGGTTTAGACTCATTGGCATTGGCTGACAAATCGCTTCCTATAAGAAATATAACAACTGATACATCGTTTCATATAACGTCAGATTCATTTGATGATTGTGGCAAAATGATTTTGCAAATAAGTATGCATCAATTGCATGAAGGGGCAAGGTTTGCAAATGTGCATACCGGTCTTGCTGAAATTTATAATGATATTCCAGCAAATCCTGCTGGCATTGAGGCGCTTATTCATGATACAAAAGCGCTTACTTATGCAACTGATAGCTATCAGTTCTTAATGAGGAATACGATGTTTTCTTCCGCGATTCCAATATGTAACGAAATAAGTACGCAAAAGTATCCTGGTGCGCAATCTCTTACGGGGGATATGCAACGCATTCTGACCCAAATATTATTGTATCCTCATCTGGTTGCAACATCTGCTATCCGCATGCCGGCAGAAAACATAGGAATGGCATTTATGGGAACTGATCCGCAAACAAATGGAAGAGTGCTTACCTATAATAAAGATATTAATGCTATCGACAATAAAGTTCCTGTGCGTGGGATTGCGTTAGCATATGCGTATGTTTTGCAGCTGTTTGCAAGTAAATAAATTATCTCAACCGTTACTACACGAATTGCAAACGTGCGGCAGATTTTAAGTGCTTATAAAAGGAGCTTAGCGTGAAATTACGAGTGATGAGTTTGAGTGTATTGGCTTTGAGTATTGCCGTTTTGCCTTTGCGGGCAATGGAAGAAGAAAAATTTTTATCAAAGAGGTTAGATGCTGCTTGTGAAGCGCCAAGCGCTCTTCATGAAGGCGCTCAAGATGAATTTTGTTTAATGCCGCATTCTTTTTATCCACTGGGAAAAACGGCTTTAATAGAGGGGGTGCGTACTTTTCATCTGGGGGCAAATCTTGAAAATGTGCATACGGGCCTTGCAGAAATATTTGATGAGATACCAGAAGACGCCGCGGGTATTGAAGCTTTGATTCATGATCAGCAAGCTCTTGCATATGCTACTAAAAGTTGTATTTTTCTTAGGACTCAAACAACATATCCGCAATTAAAATCTACGTATTCAGAAATATGTTCTCAGAGCCACCCGGGTGCAAAAAATCTTGCGATAGGTTTTGCACGATCAACAATGCAGATGCTTCTTTATCCTTATGTGTGCAGCACTTGCGATATACGTCTGCCTCTAGAAAATATGGGCATGGCTTGTATGGGCACTGATGATGTTACCTGTGGAAAAATTCTTGCGTGCAATAAAGATATTGATGTGCAGCCCAATAAAACGCCTGCGCGCGGCATAGCATTAGCATATGCATATTGCCTGCAAAAACTCAGTGACACGGATTAATTGTTTTTTTGAGTGATTTAAAAAGGCCTTGAGGTAGATAATTATCTCAAAGGCCTTTTCTTATAATATGATCGACATGGTAGGACGAGTGGGGGAACGGAATTTTAAGCTATAGCATAACCGGCTAGGCTTTGCCGATTTTTTCGAAAGCAACTTTCGCGTAGTTGGATATAGACATTTGGCCAACAATCGGAAAACCTGAGGCATTTATGCTACAAATATTGATTTTGCGAGATTTTTAAAGTTTTATCAAGAGCTCTCTATTCCAGTTTTTTTCCTCTATTCATCCTGAGTAATTTTTTACTGAATTTATGAAGTAAGAAATTGTATCGAAGGGCGGTTAATGCTTTTATTTTTGATATATTCATTATCGGAATAATTTTTAAAACGGGTTAATAGCCCTTCGATACGATTTTTATAAAATAAAAATCACTCAGGATGAATGGAGAGAGCCATATGATAGTAAGTGTGGACAATCGGCAGATCGTAGGCCATCAAAGCTAGAATTCTAAATTTTTGCAAGTGGCATACCGAGAGTAGCGACCATTAAAAAAACAGAGTAGGATGGGATAAAAGTTAGTGTCATAAAAAAGGAGTTCTTAGATGAAATTACAAGTAATTGGTTTAAGTGTATTGATTTTGAGTAATGGAGCAGTTTTGCATGCGATGGAACCAAAAGGAAAAGGGAGAGAGCAGCCGGGCCCATTTTTGCCGCGATTGAACGCAACATTCATAGATGAACATGGTCAAGTGGTCTCGCCGGATGATGTCAGGTATCCCGAGATTGAATCTCCACGTTCACTGCAACCACAACATCTGAGACCCTTGTATCCATTGGTTTCCGCATTTAATCAAGCAATAGAAGAAGATTTAGAAAGAGAATCTTTGCGTTCAATACGTGGGCCATTGCCAGGTTCATTCGATTATGCAATGACTCATGCAAGCAATTCCACAATCCGTCAAACGCCATTTCATATAACGCCAGACTCGTTCGGTCAAGAAGGTAAACAGATTTTGCTGTTAGGAGTAAAAGCATATCATAACGCTTCGCAATGTGCAGAGATTAAGACAGGGCTCGCTGCTATTTACAATAAGATTTCAGGCGATCGCTCTGGCGTTGAAACACTCATCAATGATGCACGAGCTTTGGAATATGCAAATAAAAGTTATACGTTTTTGATAAAAGAAACTACCTATCCCGACTTGGATAAAACATTTTCGCAAATAAGTGCAGGTAATTATCCAGAAGCACGCGATCTTGCCGTAGCTACTCAAAGATTAATGCTACAAGTATTGCTTTACCCACATGTAGTTAAAACATCTGATATGCGCATGCCAAGAAAGAATATAGGAATGATGTTTATGGGTGCCGATGTGGAAATCAAGGCTCAGATACTTAAACACAACAAAGATATCGATTTGGAAGCAAATACTAGTCCTGCACGTGGCACGGCCCTTGTATGCGCTTATTGTATGCAACAGTTTTTGGATAAATAAGTTATTTTGAAAGATTGCCAAAAAGAGCTTAGGGTTTTTTCCTAGGCTCTTTTTCGGTATGAACTAATTTTTAAAAACTGCTATTCTTAATGCATAACATATGATTTTAAAATGGTTTTTAGGTTATGACAAAAATTCGAATGCTTCCACTGCATGAAGCACAAAAAATTGCAGCGGGTGAAGTGGTTGAGCGTCCTGCCAGTGTGGTAAAAGAGCTTTTAGAAAATGCACTCGATGCAGGAGCAACGCGTATTTCTCTTTCTGTGTACGATGGCGGCAAAAAACGCATTCGCATAACCGACAATGGGTGCGGCATGAGTGTGGAAGACGCGCGCCTATGCATTCAAAAACATGCAACAAGTAAAATAACATGCATTGCTGATCTTGATTTGATTAATACCTTTGGATTTCGAGGTGAAGCGCTTGCAGCACTTGCTGCCGTGAGCCATATGACGTTGATTACTAAAGAAGTCGATACGCATGAAGCGGTAAAATTAACGGTTGCAGATGGCGTTATCATAAAACAAGAAACAGTTGCAGCGCAAACGGGTACCACTATAGATATAGAAGATCTTTTTTATAATGTTCCTGCGCGGCAAAAATTTTTAAAAAAGCGAGAAACTGAGTTTAGAGCTATTCAGCAGCTTTTTTTTGCTATGAGTTTAGCATATCCGCATGTGCATATGCAGTTATATTCGCAAGACGTTTTGGTTGTGCAATATGCGTCAGCTACCCAAAAAGAGCGCTATGCGCAGGTGCTTACAAATGCGCCCCATCAAGCATTAATACCTCTTGCAGAGTCTGATCGTGATGTAGTGATTACCGGCGTGGTATCTGATCACCAATGGTTTAGATATGATCGCTCTCACATTTTTTTATTTGTCAATAAACGATGGGTAAAAAACCAATCGTTGTCGCGAGCGTTAATGCGTGGTTACGGCAATGTGTTGCCGTCAGATCGTTTTCCTGTTGCCTGTGTAATGGTTGAAGTGCCAGCAAGTGAAGTTGATGTGAATGTGCATCCTCGCAAAGAAGAGGTGCAATTTGTCCATCCGCATCGGGTAGAGCAATTGATAGCAACAAGTATTAAAAAAACGTTTGAGGCTGTTTTGTCTCAGCGCATAGCAATGCCCATGTCGTCGATGTTATCATCTTCTTTTGGCGATGGGCGTTCAACAATGGCATTTGCATTTGCTGCACAACACGAGCAGTATGAGCCAACAATACCACCGTTGCATGCGATGCCTTTTTTGCAGGAAGCTCAAGAAAAACAAGTAAGTGATGTTATTCCATATACTAATATGCCTGTGCCGCAAGATTTTAAGGTGGGGCCTGCGCCATCGCCCACAGAATCTGCAGAATTTTTTGCGCAATCAGAAACATCTCAGGTGCATCAAGAGTATGACATGCATATACCAATGCAAGAAATAGCAACAGTGCAAACTCACGTAGAAATGCAAAAGCAGTATGCTATTATAGGGCAATTACATAATACGTATATTATTGTTCAGATGGAAGATGGAGTTGTGCTTGTTGATCAGCATGCGGCGCATGAGCGTATTTTATACGAGCAATTTGCTTCGCGTTTTATTGATGGAGCAACAGTACATCTATTATTTCCAGAGCTTATTTCTTTAACATCTGCCGATTTGCAAACAGTGCAGCCATATATAGAAATGTTGCATGAGCATGGCGTTATAATTGAAGTTTTTGGTGAGACACAATTGCGTGTGATTGCAACGCCCGTGCATTTAAAACATACAAGTATTGCAGAGCTGGTGCAGTATGTTATTGGTATTATTAATGAGCAAGAACGTATGGGCAGCGAAGACTGTATGCGTATTATTCAACATAAACTGCGCGCTCAAATGGCATGTAAAGCTGCAGTTAAAGCAGGAGACATGCTCAACGAGAGGCGCATGCAAGAATTGCTTACTGATTTATATAAAACAGAAAATTGTTTAACATGTCCTCATGGCAGACCTACCTATTGGCATATTTCGCACTATGAGATAGAAAAAAAATTCAAACGGGTTGGATGATCGGGTACACTGATTAAAGGATTTTTGCATTCTTTAATAATATGAACGTATATGTTTAATAACACATAAAAAAAATAGAAGGAGAGCTACGTGAAAAACATATGTATTTTGAATATATTACTAGTGACCGTTACCGCACAGGCTATGGAGCAACGGGAGGCGACTTCATCTGCGTCATCAACTGTGTCATCAACAAGAAGCTCAAGTCCACTCCAATTGCTGCAAGAGCAACCATTTTTGCGATCGGCAAACTTTATCGTGCCGCAAGTTACTAAAACATATGCTGAGTTGCGTGAATGCGCCATTTCTTGCGATGGAAGGACTGTTGCAATTAAGCCAATTGAGCCAGTGCGTTTAAGTCTACTCAATCGCTATGCAATGACTCGTCAGCCAAAGTTTATTCGCGTCCCTCATCTTGTTGAGGCAATGTGTTTTGGTGAGATACAGGGCAAACAAAGCTTATATGTTGCTGATGGGACAGGAAATATGTCGATGTTCAGGAAAGAGGATAACGATGAATGGATAGATTTTGGTTGGCTTAAAAAGCCGTTATTATATTGTCCTCACAAGCTTTTAGCGGACCCTGCAGGCAAAAATTTGTATAGTATACCCCGTCGCGGTGCTATTGATATTTTTTCTCTATTGTCATTAGTGTCATATGGCACTATAGGGAAATCAGCAGATGAGCATTTGTTTTTGCGATCCGATAAAGAAGGAAAGTATTTGTACGTAGCCCATAGAGATAAAGCCGTAGGTCAGGATTTTATTTCTATGTGGGGTGATAATGTATATAAAGGGCCAAACGCAGTTCCTTTATGCAAAAAGGGCATGCATGCACCAATTACGGCGTTGGATACGTATCAAGAAGATTATTTTATTTCTGGTCATAATACCGGCGAAGTATGCTTATGGGACAGGCGGAATCTTGAATACGCGGTGTATGCTTCTCACGTAACAAATGAACCAATTGTTGCATTGCATACTCTTGTGAATGGGTGCTATGCAGTACATACTTTTAGCAATGCGAGCTCTAAGCTTATTGTGTTAAATCCATATCAACAACGGAGCGCTTCTTTTGATTGCGAAAATCCATCTGTTTCCTATGTATACAGTCCATTAGACCAGCGGCTGATAGGTGCAACAGGAAATAATGAATTCGTTGAATTAGATATAGAAAATATTAAGCCAGTCGCAGCAGTAGAAGTTTTGTTTCCTAATGAATTCCCCCTTGGATAAGTAAGAGTGCCTTAAAAAAGGCTATGTATTGATCTATTTTTATCATAAAACTTATCCGAAAACTCTCTTCCCGGAAAAATTAATTTTAAGAGTCATGTAATGTTTTTTGAGTTTTCGGATAAGCTCATAATAAAAAAGAAGTTTAAGTGGACTAGTATAAACTGATGGGCTTTCGATGATTAAAGAAAAAGAAACGATTGTTCGTTTACTTAATGCGTTATTTCCTAATGTTAAAGTCTATCTTTTTGGTTCTCGGGCGCGTGGAACCAATAGGCCTAATTCCGATATAGATCTTGCTATTGATATGGGTCATAAACTTGATTTTATTGAGGTGTCTCGGGCGCGTAGTATTCTTGAGATGCTCAGTGTTCCACAAAAAATTGATTTAGTTGACGTGCAATCGGTGCCCGTAGAATTACGAGAGATTATATTAAAAGAAGGAATAGAATGGACGAATTGATAATGCGCTATAAGCAGTTGTTACAAGCTTATGCTCGTCTTGATTATATGGTGAAAACATTTGTTGAGCCAAGAGTTAATAGCTATCGTTAAAAAGAGTAATCCCGAAATATAAAAGTAAAAGAAGGCAACAAGATTATGAAAAAAATATGTAGAATAATGGCCCTTTTGAGTGTTTATAGTGCACAAGCAATGTTTACAGGAGCATCGTTTACGGGAGCAGATATAGCTCAGCAACGCACGCGATATACGGAAAAGCGCCAGCTTGCCTTGTCTCCTGATGGCCACACTGCAATCATTAAACCAACTGGTGTTGGAGGTATGTTTGTGAATGTTATAGATCGCATAACCAAAAATATGCAGGATATTCCTTCAAGCAAGGGCATAGCAACATTTTGTTTGGGTGATGCAAAGACAGCATATTTGGCTAACAAAGAGGGCAAAATAGCAAAATATGTAAAAGCAGAGCATGGCAATTGGGAACGTAATCTTGTGATGGATGCCAACCGTTGTGTTTCTTGTATTGCGGTTAATCCTACTAACACATTATGTTGTGCTGGTACTACAACAGGTAAACTTGATATTCTATGCACACGATTATTTTCTAGTGAAGTTCGGTTACATACCGAGACGTTAGGAGCGGTGGTAGCAGCTGCATGGAGTAATGATGGGAAACACATATATACGGGGTCACAACATGGACAGTCTCATCGTTTATGTATCTGGGATGTACAAAATGCAATAGAATGTGATGGAAAAAATGAGAGTGATGTTGTGCAGTCTTATATATTAAAAGAGCCTATTACTTCACTTACAACAGATGGAGATTATGTATTAACGGGACATAAAGATGGCATGATGCGTATATTCGATGTTCGTGAAAAAAAAGATGCGTTAAAGCTTAAGCAAAGCGATCAGCCAATTATTGGCATATATGCTTGTGGCAATGGGCGCTACGTATACCATTATAATGACGATGAAAAACAAGAATCACATCTTGGCATTTGGGATGCAATGGGGACAGCATGTCAGTTTGGCTCTTTTAAATCTAATGATATGAGTGTTACTTATGCAAATGATGGAGCGCACCAAAAGCTTGTATGTGCGACAGATAATAATGAACTTACAGACTTAGATGTGTTCAACTATAGACGCTAAACTGTAGGCGTGTCATTGGTTGTAATGCGCACATGAACTGATTCGGCAGAGGTTAAGCCTGTTCCTTCATAAAATTCTTGAATAGCAAGACCTTTTGCAGTGAGTTTTGTGTGCATTATTACTAACAATTCTTCACGGATTGTTTTTATATCATTCCTTTTGACCGGCACCCGCATACGTACTGTGTATTGGTTATCACAAAATTCAATAGTATGTATTTCCGGTGGTGCAACTACCTGCGATTGCTCGCTAAACGTAGTGCGTACTTCATCAATAAAATGTTTCATGTCGGTTTGGCCAGAGGTAACCAACGTAAATAACAGTTTACGCTTTGCAAAATAAGAAAGATTGGTCATTTTTTGCTTAATGATAAGTTCGTTAGGAATGCGTACTAATGTATTGTCGCTGGTGCGGATTTTAACAGAAAAAAGATCAATAGACTCAACAATGCCAGTTGCCGTTTCAAATGTTATTTCATCGCCAATTTCAAACGCTTTTTCAAGCAATAAAAAAATACCTGCAATAAGGTTGGACATGCTGGTTTGAGAAGCAAAACCCAGCGCAACACCAATAACGCCAGCAGCGCCCAATAATGCAGTAACATTGAACCCAAACTCATGTAGTGCTAAAAGGGCCATATAACTTATGCCGCCATATGCTACTATTTTGCTTGCAATAAAACCGCTGTGAGGATTTATACGCTTGCCGATGTATTGGGCTATTGCGTGAGAAAGAGTATAAATTATGGGCAAGCCTACTAAAAGTAAGATGCTTATTTTAATACAAGAATAGACCAGGGGACTTGAAAGATAATCAGTGCAAAATGACATTACCATCCTCTAAACGCAGACCTGTTAAACCAGTTGTACGCGCGATATTGCAATGGTACAGACCCTTGTAATTTGAGTCCAAAATTGATCAACCCAAGCCCTACAAGAACAATGAATGCGCGCATTAAAAGCGCCCCGATAGAAAATACAAGAATAATAGTTCCTAAAAATATCGATAAAGATCCGAGTAATGATGATCGCGTCATGGTAAACATGCCTTGAAAAAATGGTGAATTTAATGACGTAATAATAGACCCAGTTTTCCGCCTTTTTTTAAAACAGCGTAGAATGGGCTCTTTCGCATATAACATTATAGCTTGGGGCGCATGTATGCACACTAGGTAAGCTATGGTGCCTTATTGTTAATATATCACATAATAGGATGGATCAAAAATGAGGTGTATTATTTTGGCTTAAGTGCTTCTTGCTTGTTTTCTTCACTTTTTTGCCCCCAGAACCAGTTCCATAACCGAGAGCTGGCATCACTCGCTTTAGATCCTGCACTTGAAGCATAACCGCGTACTGTTCCGGGAATATTTTTAACTGTTTGCGTAGCCGATGTTGCAATCGTTCCGGGCGCAGATGCAATAGTTTCTTGTATTTGTTCCTTTATTGCTAAGGCATTGTACATGGCGCTTCTCTGTATCGATGCTATAACGTTATTTAGAGTAGCATCCATGGTGCAATTTTTTTGATTTTCTTGTGTGCCGTGCAGATAAACCCATGGTTTTAGGAATGTTACTGAATCATTCAGGCTCATTGCTTGTCCAATTGCATATCCATCGCTGTAGCCCTGGCTGTAGGCCGGTGTTCGTGTAACAGAGGGATCAATCTTGACATACCAATCATTTAATGCTTCATCTACTGTTGCATAAACACAACTTTGCATAATTAAAAGATGTAAACTTATACTATATATTTTTTTCATAATCCCACACCTCTTTTCTATTTTGAAAAAATGCTAGCTCCCGGTATTTTTGAGAGGATTCCTTGTTTAACCTCCAACCAATAAAGGCTTTTAAGGTCGGCGCCTATTTTATCCAATATGCACGTTTTTGGGCCATCGTTAATTCCTTCTTGATAAGAAGCATTTAGAGCAGCAATGAGCTTGTCGCGAGGTGTGTTTGCGAGTATGCCTGCCATAAATCCTGCTCCAAAACCGGCATCATAACTTGCTTCTTGGCGTTCTTGTCCTATTTTTCCCCAGCCAGTTAAATGTGCTTGTGAGGGAGTTTGTTTTATTGGAATTGTTGGTTTAGTTTCAGATGGCGTGTTGACGGGTCTTTCTTGTTTTGTTGGTGTAACTTCTTGAGGTTTTATAGGTCTTATGGTTTGAGCAATATGAAGTATTTGGCCTGCTTTAGTGCCGACTGGGATAATAGATTGAGCTTGTGTTTCTAGTGATGGTTCATAAGTATTTTCTTTTTGTTTTACCTGCAGTTGTTCTTGCTTTAATTCTGCTGCCGGTCCAACAGGAGCTTCCGAAGCAGTTGGGGTTTCCTTTATTTCTTCTTTTTCTGTTATATTTTCAATTGCTGGCGTCTCAGGTTCTTGATGATGAATTGTTGGCGGATTATCTAATTTTACCGTATATACTTTACCGTCTTTGTGCACAGCATACATGCGCTCACCAAATGCTGATGCAAGACTTATATATCCGTTTATAGGCATCAAACCTTTCGGTAGCTGGATAGTGAAAAACTGCTTTTTATCAGAATTCCATTGATAAATCATGCCCTTAGCATCTAATCCAAAAATGTGCTTAAAATCATAAACGTATATGCTATCAAGAGGTATATCGAGCTGAAAAGTAGCATCATCATCTTCGCTGATGTCTATATCCTCAACATTTTTACCAAAAATATCGAGCTTATAAAATGTTTTTCCATTGCTACTCAATGCCCAAGTATCATCACCGCTACGTGTTTGAGCAATGCAGCGATAAGGTTTAATATCTTTGCCTAGCACAAGAGACAAATCACTAGACGCAAAAAAACTACCTTCTATAAGATCGTATCTAAATAAACGAGACACTATAGTATTATTTTTTTTATAAGTGATCCATAAGTGTTCTGAGTCTTTTCCTATGATACGCAGGAAAGAATCACTTTCTTCTAGGGTAAAGTCGCTTTTAGGGATCGGGATTTGGCTGCCAGAGCTAGGAGTCCATGCCATCAGTTTATTTGGATTTAAAAGGAAAACAAGCGAATCGCTTGTTACATGAATCGCGTCATATTTATCATTAAGAGTTAGCGCATTATACAGATATGCCTTGCCAAGCAGTTCTTTAGACTCAAAGATAGCGGAGCGATTAGTATCAAGTGTAGTGCTGCCCTGAGACTTTATTTGAACCACTGGGCTCAAGATAAATGCCTTGTTGGCAGGAGTAAATGTTATACTACGAATGTAAGAATTTGCATTAATCATATCCAGGGATGGTAATTCTTGTAGCGTGAGCACATTTTTCGGATGACTGCTTGTTATATTTAACGAATATAAGCCCATTGCTGCGATAACTATCAATGTCCATATATATATTTTCATAATCGACACCCCTCCCTTTATATTCTAATTATCATAAAAACAGAAGGGGAAAGGCAACTGTTTTTATAATATGGATAGAATTTTGAGATAAAAAGGTGACTTTTTAAAAGCGCTTTATAAAAATGCCAACAAGAAGAAGGGGACTTCTTTTGAAAAAGATCTTTTTCAAAAGAAGTCCCCTTTACAGTCTATTTTTTAGTTACACTATTATACTTGTTCCTGCAAATAATTCTGAGGTTGATATTGGCGCGATAAATATTCATTCCATTTGCCTGTTTGATAATCATTAAAATAGAAATCTATTAATTGCGGTATTGTTAGTGTACCAGTTGCCGTCATTTCGACGTAAATTCGGCCGTCAAAGAATGAATTTATTAAGCGTTTTCTTAGTGCTTTATAGCCTAATGATAAGAAATTTGCTTGGCTATTAAAGCGCTTACCAATATTTTCAAGTACGTGGAGTTTTGTTGCAGCAACATCGCCAAGACCACCCTTTTTTATGAAATCTAAAAATAAATCAGCTTTTTGTTCTGCACTTTTTTGCATTTTATTTATTTCCATAAATTTTGTTGTTGCTTCGGGGGATATTTCATTTTCCTCCATTGCAAATGCCATACCCGATATAAGTAATAATGAAGCTACAATTATTCTTTTCATAACTTTTCCCTTTTTTAGTTAGTTTTACTTTTATAATGTAATTATATCACAGGAAAAATTCAACTTGCAATGATCGGGTTAATAAAAAGCTATAAAAAGGGGGCTTGTTCCGCAAAGGGATATATTTTCAGGAGGGGGTTACTTGATTGAGCTGAGCTAAACAATTAGTAATAGAAACAAGATAATCTTTTGTTGGGTGATAGCCGGTATGGGAGGTATTGAGTGTTTTTTCTATCATCATGAAAGCTTCTTTTTCAAGAAGGGCGTTAATACAGGTTTCACCTGCGCCTTTATCTGGTCCAAATTCACCAAATTGAAGATAGATAGAGGGCACCTGAGCTGAAGTTAAAATAAGATCATTAATATTAACCCATAGATCAGCTAATTTTTTTATAGAAAAGAATTGTATACCATTGAACCAATCAATCTGCGGCCGCAATGCAAGAATACCTTTTACACCAAGAAGCAGGCCAAAGTGCAATGCAGCATAGCCGCCCATAGAATGGCCAATAGTAAAAACATCGTTAGAGGTAAGATGCGATTTTTGCATAACTTCTGTGATAATAGCGCAATAGGTGTCGGTGAGGGGCTGCTCTGCCGTTCCCAGATACCATCTGATTTGATCATCTTTTAAAAAAAGATATGAGACATCGTCCCAGGATTCATCTGCATCCCAAAACCATGACCACATTGTATACCGATTGGCGGTAGCACCATTACACAATACCCACAGTTGTTTGGGATTTTTCGCAGGGTACCATAAACAATCAATGCCATGGAGTGCGATTTGGTATTTTGATTTTACGTAATCCATAGAAGGAGAATTTTTATATTCTGATATTTCGGTAAAATCCATGAAGGATGACGCCGTGCATGCGGTGATTGCACAAAGGAGCAGAAGGGTAATTCTTTGTATTACGAACATTCCTATTCCATTCAATAAAAAAGATATATTAATGTGCATAAAAATGATAATACAACTGCTCTTTAGATATCTAGAGTTTTGATTTGCCCAATGTGGCAGCGTGGGGGGATTTTTTTAAATAGAAGTGCACACCGTTCTATTATATGCAATGACGTTATAATAAAACGGTGTGCTATAGATTGTTTTTATTTATACTTCTTCGTCCGCAATTTCTTTACGATATATGTCAAGGTATTTGTTGAACTCACCATCCTTATATTTTGTGTAATAAAGATTTAAATAGCGTTGTATCTCCTCTATGGTGTTCGTTATTTCTTGTGGGCTTTGGTTTTTACGAAATGCACGCCCCAAGTCTTGGGAAATGTCAAAATAACCACTTTGTTTGTTACCATCTAAAGACAACAGTTCGGCATATTTGTATTGAGCGCCACTCAATGCTAATTTATTTAATTTATTCTTAAGGTTTTCTATGATTATCATCTTTTGTGCAAATTCTTCTCCAAGGCCATTATTTTTTATAAAACCAATAAATAGATCCGCTTTTCCGTTAGCCCTTTTATTGTTAAGAGATGGATCATTAAGTGGCAAAGCTGCGATTCGTTGATATTCGGCTATCATTGCTTGGTCTACATGTATGGGTGTGTTTGTTATATCTTGCTCTTCCATAGCAATTGTGAGATATGGAACAAGTAGCAATAAGAAACATGTCTTTTTCATGAGAGGCTCCATTTTTAGGATTATTATACCTTTACTGTTTATTATACAATTAGCTCAATTCAGTTTGCAATAAACTGGATTGCTTTGCTTGTAATAAAAAACTGAATGTATATGAAAGAGAGCATTTAAAATATATACCTGCCCTTAAGGACTTTATGGGTATTATTGACTTCTGTTGCGAAAAAGCGGTACTGACTATAAAGAGCGATAGGTCTTACGCGCTCTTGTCTTTGGGTTAAGGGGATATCATGAGTTGGGGAACGCTATTAATTAATAAATGGCTTTTTGGTGTAATGGCAGCGTTGTGCGTAATAGTGCTATTGATGCGTTTATGTGTGAATGGTGGTCATTGTTCTTTTATCTATGCTATCGATAGCAATCTTTCTGTTGGTGCAATACAAGAGTTACAAGATACGTTTAGCTCGCTGGTATCTGAGCGAGGGCCATCTGTTGCCATTCAGGCCATGCAAGCGCGTTATCCTTATCTAAAAGATGCCACGTGTGCCTATTTACCATCCCAGCATGCGTATGTTGCCATGCAAGTCCGTTACCCCCATTGTCTTATCAATAATGAAAAGCTTTTATTTGACGATGGGCTTTTGATCTCAAAAACAGTATTTCAAGATGATATAGTGTCTGCGTTACCTGCTATTACCATTTCTCATCTTAATAATCAGATAGATATACTGCCCGCTGCTATGCGTGCACTTGTAATGGCGATTCCATCAACATGGTATACAACTTATGCAATTGTATGGCGCGGTGACCATGCATTGTGTTTGTATGAAAAAAATAGAGACGATGTTTTTTTTGTGTTTGACACGCAAAGCGTACCAGATGAATCTATGCTTGCCGCTTGTCAACAAGTAGCACAAGAATGCCGTGTTACTCCATCGCGCAAACATTGTCTTGTGGTAGATGCGCGCTTTGAAAACCAGATTATTGTCTATGGAGATACAGGAGGGTATGGCCATGGCCCGGGTATTGGGTGAGCATATTATTACATCAATTGATGTAGGTACAACAAAAATATGTGTATTTATTGCGCAACGATTGGATAATCACGCCGTAGACATTCTTGGTATTGGTACGGTGCCATCTGATGGATTATCTAAAGGAGTTGTTATTGATATTCCACGAGCCATTCATTCGATTAGTGCCGCTATTAAAGAAGCAGAATTAATGGCCGGGATAAAAATTGAATTCGCTCATATTGGTATTTCGGGAGCCCACATTCATTCATTAAATTCACAGGGAGTGGTTCCTATAGCAAAAGGTGCGGTAACGGGCCAAGAAGTAACGCGAGTTCTTGCAGCAGCTCAAGCAATACCCATTCCAGAAGGGCATCAAATTTTGCATGTGTTGCCACAATATTTCACTATTGATGGGCGTGACAAAATTATGGACCCCATTGGTATGCATGGTATTCGGCTTGAAGTGCAGGCGCATATTGTATTGGGCTCTGTTGCGTCAGTACAAAATTTAGTGTTGTGTTGTGAACGAGCTGGCGTGCAGGTTTCTGATATTATTTTAGAACAGCTTGCATCTGCCGATGCGGTATTAAGCTCTGATGAATGTTCGCTTGGAGTAGGCGTGCTCGACATTGGTGGTGG
>Ga0206924_1024_pt1 | contig 45294 bp, 46 predicted proteins | sample Alteio_BWOrgHeat_61_FD_152947 | JGI IMG/M metagenome (GOLD analysis project Ga0206924, IMG submission 152947) | Enriched cells from forest soil in Barre Woods Harvard Forest LTER site, Petersham, Massachusetts, United States -... | ecosystem: Environmental > Terrestrial > Soil > Temperate forest >...
GGGATGTGAGTCTAGTTCCTACGCCGCGGAGTCGTTTGAGCGCTTTAACAATGAGCTTATCGCCTTCGACTATAGACAATGTCGATGAATACAGAGGCCGATTTTTAGAAGTGCGTGAAGACTCTACCGTGTTCAGTTGTCCTGGAACTTTAGATATTCCTGAGCCCAAAGGGTGTGTCACTTTGGAGAAAATCCCCAGAAATGAAGAAGCCAGCGCAAAAAAAGAGGTTGCCTGTTTGGAGATGGGATTGATTCATAGCAATGATTGTAGGCGAGGCCTTTCTTTGATTGAGAATAATATGTCTCCAGGTGTTATTCATAACCATATGACAATTATGCCCATCGGGCTTTGGAAGGAGGTATTGGGCAACTCAAAGTATGACGAGGGGCTTCGGTTGGCCGCACTGACGATCATCGATCGCTTAAAGGAAACACCCCTGGATAAAAAGGCTAATGTATTTGGAGATCTACAGATGGCTTTTGAAAAATCTGGGATGAGGGCCGATGAGGCCAGGGACGCTGCATTTAATACTCTGGGATTGATAGGCTCGTCATCATCCAATTTGGGCGATCGATTTTCCGCGCTCGCAAGTAGTGGCGGCTACAATTCTGCAAACTTGAAATTTCAAAAAGCAAAAGCATTAACTTTGATTGCAGGTTCTTTGCCGTTGTTAGATTATAGAAAATCGACTGAGGGTAAAGGCAGTTTGTATTCGCTACCATCGTCAGTCAAATCGACTTGCGATATTGCAAAAACTTATCACTTCTGGCTTGCGGCTTATCTCGCTAGATCTTTGGTTAAAGATGATCATATTTCTCCTCAAGGAGCTGCCGAGGCCACCTTTGTCGCTGCCAAAGGATACCAAGTATTACGGGTTAGAGGACACAGTGGCAATGCTCCAGGTAACAACCCTAACGATAAAACCAAAGACGGTGACAAAAATTTGATGACTGGGGTCATTACAAAAGAACCCTATGATCCCATTCATCAAGTCCAACGCATGGACATGAATTTTGCCGCTGCAGGGGCTGAGTATGGTGCCAATTCTTCAAAGACATCATTGATTCCATTGAATTTGGATCAATCCTTGATTGAAATGATTGAAAATTCGCAGGTAACGGCTCCCGTTTCTGTTGAGGAGGCCAAGGGTATGGGATTTATTTCTGCCTATAGGCAATGGGAAAACGAAGTGTCACCGAACACAGCATTTGAGGCCATTAAAAAGCAGATGGATTCAAACTCAAATGACATCGGTAATTAACCAGGGTAAAACAACCGATGCAGCCAACAAAGTGCAATGCCGAGAAAATCAAGAAATCAAAACTCCAGCGAACCCGTCACTTCTTGTAGCTACTCGTCGATACTATGGTCACTATTCAAGGTCACTATTCAAGGTCACTATTCAAATGTTAGTTGAAGGCGCACAATCTAATTGAAATCAGGGTTTTGAGGGTGCTCGGCAAAGGCCGAATTAACCGGCAGCTCAGAACGCTTAGATCGGCGATACAGGGACCCCTGTCAATCCAACGGAAAGTTACGGCTCTCCGATTGCTCCGTGAATCAATACCAGGGGATTTAGACCTGTATGCCGCCGCGAGATTCTACTGATTTGATTACCGTTAACAAAAAGCTCTCTCAATGTCCCCAGATTCTGAAAAGCATTCGTCTGAATTTCCGTCAGCTGGTTGCGATCCAGATCAATCTGTTGCAAAGAACCAAGGCCTTGGAATGCATTGGTTGGAATTTGCGTCAGTTGATTGTCCGCTAGACCGAGAAATTGCAAAGAACCCAGCCCCTGAAAGGCGTTGGTCGGAATTTGAATTAGTCGATTGTCATCAAGCTTAAGCAGCTGCAAAGAGTTTAAGCCTTGAAAAGCGTACTCCTGGATTTGCATAAGTTGATTGGACTCAAGATTAAGGGTTAGCAAAGAGCCCAAGCCTTGAAAAGCATTTGCTTGGATTTGTGTCAGTTGATTGAATTCAAGATGGAGTTCCTGCAAAGAGCCTAGACCCAAAAAGGCATTGCTTGGAACTTGCGTTAGCCGATTGTTATTGAGAGCAAGTAATTGCAATGAACTTAGGTTTTTAAAAGCATTTACCGGAATCTGCGTTAGCCGATTGCCATTGAGAGCAAGTGATTGCAAAGAACTCATATCTTCAAAAACATTGGCTGGAATTTGTACGAGCTGATTGTCTTTAAGATCGAGCTCTTTTAAAGATCTCAAGCCCTGAAAGACATTCACCGGAATTTGCGCCAGTCGATTGTCACTTAGGTAAAGTGTTTGCAAAGAGCCCAGGCCTTCGAAAATATTGTCCGGAATTTGTGCGATATGATTGTGCCAAAAAGAAAGTATTTGCAAAGAATTCAGGCCATGAAATGCATTCGCTGGAATTTCCGTCAGTTGATTTAAGTGGAGATAAAGTGCTTGCAATGAACTTAAGCCTTGGAAAACATTGGCTGGGATTTTGGTTAATCGATTTGCCTGGAGTTGTAACACTTGCAGAGAACTCAAGCCCTGAAATGCATTTGCCGGGATTTCTGTGAGCTCGGCATCATGGGCATCAAGTTCTTGCAAAGCGGCCATCTGCCTCTTTGATACTTTTTGGCAACTGGAGGCTCCCGTAGCCATTGCAATTCTATTTCCGATGACGCCACGATCACATATATTAGCGTAGCTTTCAGCTTGGGCGACCGCGGATATGCTTAAACCCACTAATACAAGAACGGATATCAAATTTTTCATAAAACTTCCTGGTTATTGATTAGACCCTAAATATCCCTTAGCAAAATTGACGTTGTCAATTTACTTCACGGCATAAACGAGCCAAGAAAGTCCTAAAAAATTTCTGTCTTAGATTTTTAGCTGCACACTAATGCGTAGCGTTTTCATAGATCGTTATAACAGAGGGAGGATTAAAAATTGACTTTAAATAAGATTCAAATTTTACTTTCTTCAAGAAAATTCTAAAGGGGAACTCATGAGAATTCTATTGGTATTAGCTATCGTTTGCTTCGCTATTTCGGGGTTTGCTTCAGCTGAATTAACGTATTCATATTCAGATGCGAAATACGTTTACTGCTCAACGCAAGGACATGGAAGTATCATAGATCTTCAAAATACTGATTTAACCCAAGACGGATCATCCGCCATACGAATCGGTTATAAAAGCTGTGCGCCTCATAGCCAAGTCACTTGGGATCAAAAAAACTATCCTGTAAATGTCAAAATTTCTCTCCATGGGCAATACAAAGTCCCAACGCCAGATTTGGCCATTAGCGGAACCCAGTTCGACACTAATGTAAGCACAAGCGATGTCTTCAATGGCGTTAACGGACTTGAAGTAGAGATCAGCTTCGGACACTCTATCTTCATCCCTTCACATTATGCATCCGGTGTTGTTAACGGAAATTCGGGTGAATGCTTTTTTATTAAAACTATAGAGACCGACGGACTCCCATTTTCTCTTCAGTGCAACTAAATAGTATAAAGGAAATAACTCTATGCTGAACCAAAAATTTCTAATCTTGTTTGCTCTGGGTACCCCAATTTCTGAATCGAATGGCACATTTAATATTCCCTCTCATATCTATGCCCTTTCTCCGATTAGGCTACTTTTCAATTGAAGCATGAGTTCCATTGCTTGCCAATAATTTCGGCATCCTGGGATACCGGTACGTTAATCAGCAGAAATTGTTGACAACATCATCCATTGCGCAAGAATCGAGTGTGATCCGCTTAATTTTAACTTCGGAGGGGTGGTTAAAATGAGATATCTAGTGCTGTGCTTTTTATTTTTTACTGGTTGTGCGCCTACGTTTCTTGAGGCGCATAAGAGTGTTGGTGGGGCAATCGTCAATGACTCTGAGGCTCTTTTTTCTAAGCGACAAACCCGAATTCTGCGCAATAATCCAGGGATTCCACCGGAAGCTCTGAAGCAAGCCCTGGCTTATCTGAAGTCTCATTCCGACAGTATTTCCAATCAGAACTATTTAACGATCGTCAATTTTGACTTGCCCTCGACAGAAAAGCGCATGTTTGTCATTGATCTCCACTCTTCGACCTCTGAAAGTTATTTCGCGGCTCATGGTAAGGGCTCAGGGGAAAACTATGCGGCTACGTTTTCCAATGAAATTAACTCTGGAATGACCTCCTTGGGTTTTTATCTCACCGGCGATCAGTATACGGGTAATGATGGAGTGTCTTTGCAACTTCACGGATTGCAAAGCTCCAATAGCAATGCCTTTGCAAGAGCCGTCGTCATGCATGGTGCAGCCTATGTTTCTCAGGACTTTATCAATCATTATGGCAGACTGGGAAGATCCTTGGGCTGTCCAGCCGTGGAGCTTCAATATGTTGCCGAGCTCATTGAAAAACTCAAAAACGGCAGTTTACTTTATCACTACCATTCACCTACGGAGCGTCCTCAATCTCAATCTCTGGAGTGAGTCCTTCAGCTTCTTTCAGTTGGTCGTAGGTCATTATAGTCCCTTGAAAGCGTAACTTCAGAGTGACCAGGTCATTGATCCATGAACTGGTGGCATTCTGAAGTATGACTAAATGTTCTTTGTCGTTGGACCTGCGGTATTCCCGGCCCGCTGAATCAGGGGCAAATCTTTGTACCCGCCAGTATCCGTTGTCGCGAAACGGGTGAGGATGCTCCAACTGGTCAAGATTATGAACGCCTGCAAGGTCCAAAGACTTGTCCATATAAAGACCGACATTCACTGGGGTCAGCGCCGATTGCTGATTCTTAATGATGGTGTAAAAATCCAACAGATCTTTTTTGCGCAAGCGCATGCAGCCATGGGACTCGAAACCACGGTTAAAATGCTCAAGATCGGTGTTGTCCCCTGGCAATTTGATGGCGATGTGGAAAGCAATGGGACTGATTTTTTTTGCCAAGACGCCATTTTCAGTTTTGCTGACCATGATGGGTAAAAATGGAAGACCTCGATAGTAGGCTGGATCATGACGAGCAGGAATCATGTAAGCCCTATCTAAGTGGGCGCCTTGATCGCTGCGAAACGAAGGCGTTAAAATACGGGCCTGGCCACTCCCGCGATACATGGTCGCCAAGTCTAAACCACCAACGGCCAGAGGATAGATTTTGTAAATGCCGTGCTCATCATCGTGCAAAATCAACTTTCTTGCGACAAGGCCAACGTCCACCTTGAAATTGGTGGCAGAGACCAGAAGATCATTGGCTGGACTATCGTTTTCGATGGAGGACTCATCCACTGTCATGGCCGCCGAATCTGATTTTTCCACCAGACTTACCTTGAACTTGTGAAACTGAGCTGGAAGATGCCCGTGTTCAGCGAGCAAAATCCGCACAGACAACACGACACTTCGCTGGTTTTGACTCCATTTAGGATGAGCATAAAACTCCACACCCCGCAAATCGGCAAGCACAGCACCTTTCGGTAAATATAAGTTGGGGGAGGAATGAATGGAATCGAGGATCGATTGGCTCCACTGAGGAAGATCTTTCAACTTGGCATTTTCTTCGCCCACAAGGCTGTCACCAAATTCTACAAAATCACGAATGTCCACGAAACGAGTGGATACCTCAGCATGTCCTATGGAACTTAAAAAAATGGAGGCGACTATGATTCCCGGGCGTATTCTCATTTGACTGGATCTTCCTTCACAATTCACAAAACTATCGCTTATTTATTTTTTTGCGAGCGATAGCCTATAACATGAATGTTTTTGCTCCGCACAGTTTACCTTGAGAGCTGAAGGATTTACAGAGTCTGCGGCCTTACGAGGAAATTCGCCACGTCCATGTGCCTATTCTGAATCTTTGATCTCATTGGAGACTCGTTCAAGATTTGATTTGTCATCGTTGGGTAGTTTTTTAACTGGATCTCCGGAAAAGGAACCCGAATCACGAACTGTCACGGACTCCCCGGATTCTTCTATCACTTCTCGCTTCAAAGCTTTTTTATTCGTCAAACCGGCAGTATCTATTCGTTCAGGGTGAGAAGCCTGTTGCAATTTGCCGGCTATGTCTTTTTGCGATTGCTGACTCTCAGCAATCATATCGTTGAAGTCTCCGGCCGCTGATGGGGTTTGCTCCGGACTTGAAAAGTTTTGAAAACACATAAAAGCCGCAGCTAACAGAGCAAATAGTCCGAGAAGCGCCCATTTTTTTTGACTCATGCTCTGCCCCTCCGGCAATTAGGTATCAGTTCTAGGGCTTTATCGGCATTAATAGCTGAAAACATAAATCTTATTTGGGAGCATCTGTCTCAAAATGGCTCATCGGTGCGGTTTCCCTAATTTGTTCCCTCTGCCCAAAGAAACGTCAGGTTGGCGCGCGCGCTCTGCCAATAATTTGCCTTTGACAGCGAAGCTCGTTGGCATGAACGGTGCACTGGCTTCAGCCAAACTATTGGGAGAAAAATTTATGATAAAATCACTTCTGGGAACCCTCGTGATATTGGCCTTTGCTTCAGCACATGCCGAACTTCGAAGCGCAGACTTGGTTGGCACATACAAAGTCTTTGCGAAAGTTCAATCGACCCAGGAAGTGGTGCCTATGGATATTGAGCTAAAAATAGCTCCGTCTCAGAAGGTCAGTCTTTCAATAAAAACGACCCTCAATGATGTAATTCTATGCAATGGGTCCGCAGCACTAGCTGGGAAGCATTTGTTCATTCCGGCAACATGTTTTGGATTGGTCAAAAGTGGCGTCGATGAAGTCGCTCTGGAAAAATCGGTCACCATTGATCTTGATCTGTCTTCGGTCAAGGATGCACAAGAGTTCAACGGACAAGCCAACATTCCGGTCAAAGCCGCGGTTAAGTTCAGTGGTTTCAGTTTTTCAGCAACTTTCGCCAAAACTTCCAGCTCGGTCGTAGAAGAAGGAAAAGTGGGCAATTCCTGGTACAAAATACCTGCGAACCAAGTTCAATGCAGCGAAGAGGCTCGGTATGAAGTGGGTCGAATTTACTTTATGATTTCTCAAGGTCCCCACTCTTACGTGACTTCGATGAACAAGGTCCTTTGCAAACAATTTGAAGACCCTACGGACCAGGAAGGCCATACCAGCGCCACTGTCTCCCTTCAGATTCAAAGCTGCAATGAAACTAAGAGCAGCGCCGAAGCCGCGGGTGAAAAATACCTTCTAGTCAATAAGGAGACCTGCCAGGTTTCTCAAGACTACGGCTCTTAAGCCGCTGGTTCAATTCATCTGGCATTTGAACAGCGTGGACTTCACAATCCCCTTAAATGGAGACGGTATTTCCAGGCTAGTGACAGGCTCTAACGTGTCGATCACGTTCTGTACTCTGCCATCGGATTCCAACCAAGCGGTGATTTTTCCACTGCCCTCATAATAGGTGGCCACGAACCGGCCAATGTAAGTGAACAAGACAACGCTGGCCTCACATTGAGAAGGATCAAAAGGCTCAGACTGGGCATCTCGGATCTGGCTTTTACCCGCGGGACCAAGCAGATCGCTGGGGTCGGCACCGTAACCTTCAACCAGCCGATAGGAAGAATCGCAAATCAGCATTTTTTCGGGATGAAGACAAGGTGTTAGGCCAGCAACGGCGGAAGCACTTCCGAAGAGCAGTAACGCAGCCAAAAAAATTATTTTCATCGTGATCTCCTATTTTGAGCGCAAATTAATCTAAGAGAGCGTCAAATGAAAGTTAGATCTTTGTCAGACCAACCTTCGAGGGCAACTGGTATGTATGTTTTTCCATGGATCTAAAAGCGCTCGGCCCGAAATGAAAATGGATCAAAGCTGGGCATGGTGTTTAACAGAATGTCCGCAGCCAGCCGTGCACTTCCTGGGGCCGACTGTAGACCTAGCATCTGGTGACCGGTGGCGATCACCAGGTTCTGAATTTTTTGCGAGCGGTCAATCACTGGCACTCCATCCGGAGTGCAGGGCCTAAGGCCACGCCAGGTTTCGCGAATTTCTGGAGTTGATGGAACCGCTAAAAATTCCCGGGCTCCCCGCAAAATAGCCTGCACACGTTTTTCCGTGATCGAGAAATCTTGATTCACCAGTTCCAATGTCCCTGCCAGGCGCAGAGAATCCGTTCGCGGTGTGACCGCGATCTTTTTTTCCACTAACATCAGCGGAATTTTCGGAGAAGGTTCGAGCGGCGGTAGAATCAATGCGTAGCCCTTACCGCCCATGACTGGAATATTTAACTTCAATGTTTTGCCGATGGCTGTGGACCAGGATCCCGTCGCTAGAAGATATTGATCGGCACGAAAATTTCCAGCACTGGTCGAAATTTCACGGATGCTTCCGCCTTCAATTTTGTAATCTTGAACTTCCACACCTGGTCGGAGTTGGGCTCCCGCGGCTTGAGCGCCTTGCAAAAAGGCCTTCACCACTTGCAGAGGTTCGGCGTGAGCCTCTTCCGGAAAATAAACTCCGCCAAGGATGTCGCCAATCAAAGCTGGCTCTAACTTTTTCACTTCGTCCGAGTTCAAGCGGCGGCCCGGAATCGAATGGCGAGCGACTAGCTCCATCTCTTCTAGTGCGGCCTCCATACCAGCTTGGGTTTTTGTGGCCATCAATAAGCCCTTGCGCTGAAACTGGATCTGCGGAAATTTTACTGCCAACTCTGCGTAGGCGGTCAGACTGAATTTCGAAATTTCAGTGAGCGCTGCCACTGATTGCAGCATCAATTTCTTGTTCATTGATAAAGTGAACCGCAAAAGCCAACGCGCCAACAAAGGATCGAACGCTGGCTTGATATACAAGGGGCTTTCTGGATCCATCAGCCAACCCAATGCTTTCAAGAACTGTCCTGGCATTGGCAACGGCATGGCAAAACAAGGTGTTAGCCAGCCGGCATTTCCGTAAGAGCAGCCATAGCCCATATCACCTTTGTCTAAGACCAAAACTTTCGCCCCGCGAGTGCTCAATTCGTAAGCGCTTGCGGCGCCCACGACGCCGCCGCCGATGATGATTACGTCGAAGTTGTTGGTCTGTGAAGTCATGGTCAACAACTTGACTGATTTTCGGGCGGGTTTCAAGCCCACCATGGTCAAATGTTCAAAGCTTTAGCCCAAAGCACAAAAAGTATCATCGCTGGAACATTTTCTGTTGAAACTGTGGGCTCCGCTAGGTACTTCAGGGGCATGAAAAATATCTATGCATTGATGATCGTTTTGTTGGCTTCCACCGCACAAGCCGGTGGCCAGTGGTCCTTCCAAGTTTCTGCCGCAAAGCCTGCCGGTGCTTTCCCGGTGGGAGTGGGCTCACGACTTGTGATCAATAGTCCATACACAGGAACCTCCGCAGGAATTCTCCTGGGACAATTGCTGAATGCCGATGGCAGCTTCAATTCCATGATGGTGTTGGACGCCAATCCGGTCGCCAAAAGCCTAGTGGTGGAGTACATTCCGGCCGCGCTAGTTGCCCAAGCTCCGGCGGGCCAGCAAAATGTTTTGAAACTCTACGAACAACAAGGTGGCACTTGCACCGGTTACGCCATTGATGATTTTCTTTTGCAGGCGCACATGTCGGGTTTCACTGGAACTAGCAAATTGGGCCAGCAACTCTCTACCGAAGAGGGCCGCACCGAGCTTTTGGCGGATACGATCAATCAATACTACTTAGTTTTACAACATCGCTTTTCCATCAACGGAATTATGAATCAGTATGGAAAGACTTTTGGCTTCAATTGCGGCAAATCCATTTTTTCCACCGCCGCCCAAGCCAGAGCTTATTTAATGACTGCACTGCGCTCGGGAATGCCGATTTTGCTTTCTTTCGACGTGGGCTCTGAGATGTACAATGGGCCATTCCCACTTCAGCAGATGATTCAAGGAGCCCCAGCCGAAGATGGTCGCCTGTGGCAACCACGCAAAATTGGTGAGCGAAACGGCGGCGGCCATTCTGTGGTTGCGGCCAGTGCCTTCAGCATTGGTGGCAAAGATTATTTGGTGATGCTGGATTCTGATTGGGATTTGCCACGCGTCTGGGATTTGAACGCGGCCATCAGCGATCGCGCCGCCATCGGCGAGATCGAATTTTACAGCTGCCGGTGATTCTTCGGTCCTCGGTCAAGTGGCCCCTGGTGAGGCAACCGTGGTTGGCACCGGACTGAAACTCCGAACCGCTGCCCCTTCTGGGCCAGTGGACAGTTGACCCCGGACAGCGGACTGGAATTAGTACATATAAAATAGCTGAGCGGCGATGGCCTTGGGCTGATCGATTCCCGTCATCACGACACTCATGGACTCGTAGTAAAGTGCGGCACCCCACTCTGGTGCAAATTTAAATTGTGCTCCCAGCTGCCAACCCATCGGCATGGACGAAACTCCAGTGCAAGTGCCCGGGCAACTGGCAGAGACATTCAAGGCAAAGTTGGCGCCGATAAAAGGACCCCCGTAATCACTGAGCTTCCATAGCAAGCCCAATGGAACATCCAGATAGGTGAAGTTGGCCGCACCTTGCGCTCCGCCAAGTGGATTGAACTGATAGCTTCTCTGAGTGTAGAAAAATCCTGCGCGGGCCTGCAGCTGCGCGACGAGGTCCATTTGTCCGATGACCCCGGCCATGTAGTTCGTGCTTGAACCAATATTGGTGCCGGAAGTGTTAGAGCTAGCGCTGTCGGTGCGAACTCCGCCACCCACCCCGTAATTTGAAGCCATCGCCAACTGCGAAACTAGCACTGCTTGTAGAATCAGAATAACCGTTTTCATTTGTTCTCCTTTGATGAGTTTTGGCGCTCACGCTCGAGCGTTTCGTTCAATGATATCCAGTCCTCTTCCGTGCGCGAAAGATCCACTTGTAAACTACCCAGATCTGCCACGCTTTGGCGAAGATCCTGGGTGGTTCCATCAGAGATTTGCTGATTGATACCACTAATTTGTTCTTCTAACACTTTCATTTTTCGTTCGGCCTCGTTCACTTTCATTTCTAGCTGACGAATTAATTTATCCTGACCTTTCTTCCATTCCCTGGTGGTACCCGCTTTTGCCGCAGGGGCCTTGACCACCGCTTTCACTGGAACATCCACAGCCGGATCTTCCTGCGAGAGCACTCCTTTTTCTAAACTCCACACATAATCATTATAGGTGCCCGGATAAAGCAGAGCTTGCCCGTTTTTTATTTCTAAAATTTTAGTGCCAATCCGACCAGTGAAACCGCGATCATGGCTGACCACCACCAGAGTTCCTGCGAATTGCTTCAACGCCTGGGTCAAGGCCTCTACCGTTTGAAAGTCCAAATGATTCGTCGGTTCATCCAAAATCAAACACGGAAGCTTTTGCAGCAGCACCTGACCCAAGGCCACGCGCGCTTTTTCCCCACCAGACAGGACAGAGATTCTTTTGTAGATGTCATCACCACTGAAAAGCAAAGATCCCGCGATGTTCTTGATGTCCTGTTGGGTGACCTCCGAATGCGCCACGCGGGCCATCTCTTCAAACACCGTGGAGTGAGCCACAAGATTTTCAGCCACATGCTGAGCGTAATACCCAAGGGTCACTTGATATCCGAGTTCAATCTGTCCTTGCAGCGGGGCTAACTTGCCCGCCAAGGCCTTTAAAAAAGTCGACTTCCCCGCACCGTTGAGTCCCACCACTGCTAGATGGTCACCTTTATTGAGTTGAAAATTCACGCCTTTCAGCACCACTTTCGATCCGTAGCCCAGATCCACCGAACTGACATTCACGATTTGTTTTCCGGTGTGCAGTGGTGGCGGAATTTTGATCACAGCTTTCACCGGCAAAGACTTTATTTCGATGACTTCCATTCGATCCAAAGACTTCAGGCGGGACTGAGCTTGGCGGGCTTTGGTCGCCTTGGCACCAAATCGATTCACAAAATCCATCACTTGGTCGCGTTTTTCCTGCAGAGAAAAAGCACGGGCCTCCAATTGCTCTCGCAGCATTTCTTTCTGTTCGAAATAGTCATCGATGTTGCCGTTGTATTTGGTGATTTGCCCCTGCTCCACTTCTAGCACGTGATCGGTGGTTCGACGCAAAAATTCCCGGTCATGAGAGATCAATAAAAAAGCCCCACGGTAGCCCTGCAGGAAGTTTTCCAGAACCAAGGTTGTTTCTAAGTCCAAGTAGTTGGTGGGCTCATCCAAAAGCATGAGCTGCGGTTCTTGTCCCAATAGCCGCAAAAGTTTGCAGCGCATGCGATAGCCGCCACTCAATGACATAATTGGTTGCGAGTATTGCCTTTCTTGTAGGCCTAATTTGCGGCCGATGGTTTTTAATTCCCAGATGGGAATTCTAGTTTCCTGGCTTAAAAAATCTTCCACGGTTTCACCGGCAGAGAAATCATCGTGCTGGGCTAGATAGCCGATGCGCAAATCCTTCATCTTGGTCAGTAAGCCTGAATCCAACTCTTCTGATTCGACTAAAACTTTGAACAAGGTGGTTTTGCCAGCGCCGTTGGGACCGATGACGCCAACATGCTCGCCTTCATTCACAGCAAATTGGGCATCTTCAAAGATTTTCTTTGCAGCAAAACTTTTGTAGCCTGATTGTAGCTGAATAAGATTTGACATGGTTATTTGCTCTCTTGCTTATACTCTTTGTAGCGATTGACCAAGCCCTCGGTCTCCTGTTCCTTGTAGGCCTTCTTTGTCGACTCACCTAGGGTGTAAGTCAACCCCGCAAAATAGGTGAAGTTATGGTCGGACTTATCCAGTGGACTAGAATGATTGGCCGACTGATCATAATTGTCCAATGATCCACCCAAATAAATCCCGGTACGACCGAAGGTCAAAGACTCAAACACGGAAAGTTCGTAGGTCAAAAGTCCGCCTACAGCACGATAAGCTGGCCTATTAGGAATCGCCTGTTGCGCACTCACTTCAAAATAGTTCGCCAGAAAATCTTGCGTGCCGCCTTGAAAACTCAGCGCCACATTTCCGGAGGAGATGCAATGATTGGTCCAGGGCAATTGCTGACTCCATTTGTAAAGCTGGCGAAGATCAAAATATCCACCGGTGGTCTCTACGATGGTGCCATTGGCTGCGAATGCGGGCATGGCGGACAAACGGAACTGCCAGTGTTCAGAGAAGTCATACAGCAGTTGTGGACCCAATGCAAAAATCCAGGGCAGGGCTGGCATACCCACGCGATTGGAATCTGTCGCCCAAGTTTGCCCTGGCCAGATGTCGCCAGAAAAATCGAAAGACCAATTGGACTTCTTGAAGATGTAGGCCCGCGCCCCGTCCCTATCGTCCGCGCGCAAAGATTCACCGCGATATTGAAATATGGGAAACGGCAGAAGTTGGTATGAATAATTATTAGAAGAGGGATAATTTTCGTAGGTAAAATAGCCGACTCCGACGCCGTACTCCCACAGCGGTTTGTCCACCTTTGCAGCGGGATCCTCTGCCAAAAGCGTTACGGGACCGAATAAAATAAGAAGGGCAAGGACCAGATTTCGAGGCATTGCAGATCATCATGATGAATCTTACTTGGACGAGCAAGAGTTTTATGATTATCGTAAATATCAGGAGACACCATGGAGCATACACAATTGGACACTTGGAATAAGATCAAAATGACGGCCTTCCTGCGCCTATATGCATTCGCAAAAATTCCGTTGTTAAGCGCTATCCGTCCCACTCTTCTGGAAGTTTCTGAAAAGCGCGTGGAACTGAAAGTGCCGCTATCTCGGTTCACGAAAAATCATTTGGGCGTCATGTATTTCGGGGCGCTCTCTATGGGAGCGGAAGCCGCTGTTGCCATCAAAGCCGTACACGCCATTCAGAAAAACAAAAACATCGATTTCATTTTCAAAGATTTCAAAGCCGATTTTCTGAAACGCGCCGATGGTGACGTGCACTTCATCTGTGACGAGGGAGCCGCTGTACTGGCTCTGGTGGAAAAGGCCGCACAGAGCGGAGTGCGGGAAAATCAGACTTTTCACTCTTATGCGGTCGTGCCCAGCAAAGATCCGAATCTGAAAATCGCCGAATTCGCTGTGACACTCTCCCTGAAGAAACGGGCCCCTAAAGTTTAGGGCGCACCTGGGCTGTCATACAATTGCTTGTACTGGTTGATGCTATCTAAAAACTTCTGATTCATCACCGCGACGTTGGCATTTTCTGTGTTGTAAGTGTTATAAATTCCGCCCGTCACTCCGCGAGTGTTGATAGCCACAATGTGTGCTTGACCCTGTTCATCGGTGGTGAAAAGTGGCCCACCGGATCCACCTGGCCCCATGGAACAGCTGTGGCCATAGGTGCCTCCGGCAAATGAATCTCTAAGACTGCAGCTTGGGTCAACACCCGCGGATTCGTTGTGATCAAAATTATTCGAATAACCTGCGTATTTCACCGCCACATTGGAATTAATGACACCCAAAAATTGAACATCCATAAAACCGATTTTGTCTCCGAGGGGCTGATCCAACTGGATGACGGCCCAGTCATTGGGCCAATTGACTCTATCCTTCGCAACCTCTTGTTCCGTCGCGTGATCGACATCTAAAAATTCTGTGGTGCCGACTTCTATATTGATGGAGGTGGCCTTTGCCACGTAATGATCATGAAAATAGCCCGCCTTAAACACCACTTTGGTTTTTCTGCCATCTTTCACTACACAATGAGCGGCGGTCACCGCAATCGTTCGGCCGACCATCGTGGCCGTGCATAGTTCCGCATGTAGCCATCCCTGTGGAGAGCTCAAGCGACCGATGGCAGACCATGGGTATTTCGTGACATCCATGGCCTGGCGGTGATCTTTACCGACGCTGTCTAGAAATATGGCCCTGGCCGATGAATCTGAAATTTGCAATGACGACTTCGAATCGTTAGAGTTCGAACACGCCACCGCGCAAAGAGCAAATAACGCCACCACCCAAAGCCAGCCGTATCGGCGTTTCGCTCCTGGAAGTTTTTTTGACACGCCACTCTCCTTGAAGATCCTACCATTTATACCAGACAACCGAGTCAGAAACGGAAGAATCAGCGCGGCCTAAATTTTTTACGATGGGTCGTCCAAAACTTGGACAGTGCGGGGCGGATATTCTCTATATTTCTCTGGCGATCGCTCAGATCCGTTACAGCGACGGCATGTACGTTGCTTGGGCTTAGAGTTAGTTCATTAAATTTTAAACGGGGGTTTTCATCATGACGATGTTACTGGCAGCTTCGATGCTCATTTTAACTTCATTTTTCTCCACTGTTTCTTCAGCGCAGCAACAGGCTGTGGTGAGCGTCGGGGACGCTTACGCACCCGTTCGCTTCAATGCGGCATCGGACGTATTTATTGTCGTCGACGGAGTTTTTCCTAACGCCTGCTACCACTGGAGCCACGCTGACGTCCAAAGTCCCTCGCAGTTCGTCCATGAAATTCGCGCTGTCGCTGACGTGAACGACGGAATGTGTTTGATGATGCTGGTGCCTTTTTCTAACGAAGTTCATCTGGGAACTCTGGATGCCGGCGATCAGAAGATTTTGCTCGTCAACTCGGATGGCAGTCATTTCGAACTCAATTTAAAGATCGACGAGTAGGGTCTTTTCTGTCCTGAGTCCTGAGTCCTGAGTCCTGAGTCCTGAGTCCTGAGTCCTGAGTCCTGAGTCCTGAGTCCTGAGTCCTGAGTCCTGAGTCCTGAGTCCTGAGTCCTGAGTCCTGAGTCCTGAGTCCTGAGTCCTCGGTCCACTGGCCGGGGTCTCTGTAAGATCGACTGAAAATCGGTAAGAAATCCTAAGCCCGGAGGATCTCCCACTCTCCGGAAGATAGACCTGCCAGTCGGTATTTTTGATATGGAATTCTACCTATAACTTCAAATTCATTGAGTCAGATATAGTTTCTGATGATCTTGTAAGCCCGCCAACTTCGCACAACACGCGAAAACGGCCTGTATTTCCAAAGCTTGGGGGTACGGATTCCGAGGCAAATCCCTAATCACTGAAGACGAAACTCGGATCACCAAGACCGCCTCTGTCCCGCTGCGGGCACCGCCCCGGCCGGCCGGAGATTGCATGCTCTGAGCGACATGCAACAACTCAGTTTTCTAAAACCCAGTAAAAAAGAACACGGCGGAGCCCACTCCCTCGGCCGAAGACGCAGCCGCAGACCCATGGACACTCAAAAACCACTGCATATCACCTTACGCTCGGACTTAGCTTTTGGATCCCGGTCTTTGCTGAGGCACCGCCCGCGGATCTTGCGGATCGTCGGCAAAGCCAGCCGCAGGTTTCATGTCCGGGTCTACAAAGCCGCCATATGCCGGAACCACCTGCACTTTTTGATTCGAGGGTATGAGCGAAGCGATTTGCAGAACTTTTTCCGAGTGGTCGCAGGTCACATCGCTCAGGAAATTCTGCGTGAGTTTCCGCTGCCGGCGCTCGGCCGGGGCGGTGCCCCCGGGAGAGCGGAGGACAGCCACAAGGGCTGCTCGAAAAACCGGCGGAAGTTCTGGGCTTTACTGCTCTACTCGCGAGTACTTACTTGGGGACGGGAGTTCCGAACGGTGGTCCGCTATATCCGGCAAAATACTCTCGAAGCACTTTACCTTATCGCTTATCAACCGCGAAGGCCTAGGATCAACAGCAGTGCGTGATCCAAGCCGACAATTGTCTCAACACTCCCTGAACTTTTTTCAGCTCGATGCCCGCCAAATCCTCCACTTTGCAACTCGCGCGCAAACGGCCTGGCATCGAACTTGTATTATCAACCTCAGTTGAAGGAATTTTCTTTCTTGGAAAATTGAGGGTGAAAAGATGAAAATGATGAACAGAGCTCTAATGTTTTCTCTAGTGGCAGGGATCAGTTATTCTTCGGGCGCGCTGGCAAATATTCAAGGCGAGGGTTCTTATGAGCTTATCTGTCGCTCGAAAGCCAAAGAGTTGGCGGCGGACAGCTATCGCAATTGTGTCACCGAAAGTCGCAATGGCGAGATCGACAAACTTAAGAAGGATTACCAAGAGCGTCTGCGATCTCTGAAAGACGAATATGAAAAAGAGATTGATAAAATTGGTGGCAAAACCTCAGCCAAAAAACCGGCCAGCGGCACTAAGATGGTGGCAGTCACCCAAGGCCCTAAAAAGGGTGCTGTCGCCATAGAGTCAGGCGCGAATACCGGCCACGACTCCATGCCGGATGAGTCTCGCATGGATCTGCCAGAGCCGATTCCTGTAGAAAACATGGATAAAAACTAAATCGAAATCTTCAGGTCGGTGATCACACTTCTGGCGCCGGCCTTCAGCAATCGCCGAATTTCTGACTCTTCATTCACCGTCCAGGCGGCGAAGGGAATGGATTCAGCATTCAGCAAATCAATGAATTCCTTCGTCAACATCGCTTGATCCAAGTTCAACAGATGAATTCGCAACAACGGCGCCAATAGTAAATTTCTAAGATACCATTTATTTTCAGCACTGACTTCTGAGCTGGCTAGCAGCGCCCGCGGAATTTCTTGCGCATAGTTCTGCAGCAGGAAAAGGCTGGCCGGATTGAAGCTGGAAAACAGGACTCTTTGAGTGGCCTGACAGCGGCGTATGACCTCCACCACTTTTCTGGGCAGTGGATCATCGATGCGATTGGATTTCAGTTCGATATTGAAAAATGGCGTCAGGCCGTCGTCGTCAAGAACCTTTGCTAGACTTGGAATTTCAGCCCACTGCCATAAATCCTGAGCCGTGCATTCAGATATTTTCTCTGGCCGGGATTTCAATCGCTGCAAATCTTCATCGTGAAAGACCACCGGAACCTGATCGCGACTGAGGCGCACATCCAACTCGCAGCAGGTCCCGCCAAAGGCAGCTGCCTGACGAAAGGACTCCAGAGAATTTTCCACCGCACCCTGCAGATGATAGCCGCGATGATTTTGAATTTTGGGCAACTTGAGTGCTGAGTATGGCCAGGGCTCTGGACGAATCAACGGCAGGATGTGTTTGATCATTGCACTGGATCGATGTTGGGGTGATCACGGAATCCGCCAATTTTGTAGTGTCGGATTTTTCCCAATTCAAAAAACCTTATGTCGCCCTCAAGACGACCGCTGTGGTCCCAGCCGCCTTCCGAGCTCAAGGTTTCTTTACCCAGCTGTAAATTCAGATTCTCCCAATGAAAATCATCTAACATTCTGGTTTTTAAACGCACGGACCCAAATCCTGCGGCTGTGTCCGCAGCCGCTGACGCACCAGAGGAACTGTGAAACTGGGCCAGAAAACTATGCACTGGAGAATCCTTACCCACACCCACTCCTTGCACCCGCACATCGACCGACACTTCTTTGTTTTTGGTACTCATGCTGATTTTTGAGCGTTTGATATTGAGCTGATCCATGGAAAGTGCATTGGTGGTGAAGTTTCCGGAAATGTCTTCTATGCCCCCGCGCTCAAAGCGGCATTGCATTTCACCGACGATCGATCCGACTTCGCCACCGTTGGTGATGAGCTTTTGCACCGTTGGCCCCAAAGTCAATTCATCAATTTTGGCTTTGATGCTCACCTTGGACCAATCATGATCGGCATCCACATGCAGGTCGCCCAAGAAGACTCCCTCCACAGGTTTGATGCGATCGATTTTTAGATTCCAGTGGCTCTGCTGAAAATTCAATTCTCCGGCGATCAAGCTGATGGGTTGGGCTTGGCGGACGCTGCGACTGGAAAAGACAAACTCTAGGCCAGTGTTCTCGCCTTTGATTTTCACATTTTGCGAATCTTCAAAATGAGCTTTGCCGTGAAACACTCCCAAATGCCCAAGAATGGGATTGAGATGCGTGCGATTTAAAAAAGTCATCAGCGAATCTAGCTGCAAAGACTTAATATCGACGTCAATGGGTTTAAATAAAAACGGATCCAGGCGCTCAACCTCAAAATTCCGGGCCTCGATTTCACCGATGTTGCCTTCGATTCGGATCAGCTCGAATTTGGCCGGCACCTTCGACAGACCCGCCACCGGCCCTTCAAAGCCACCCTTCAGAGTTAGCCACACCTGGCGACCATTGAAATCTGAAGTCAACAGATGATATTTCCGCAATAACGGAAACAATTGATTCAGCGGAATTTGGTCCATGTCAGTATTCACTTTCACATACTGCCCGTGAGAATCAAAGTCTGTGTTCAACAAGTAACGACCTTCGCGCCAATGACCATCGACGCTCAAGTGCCAATCGGGTTTTCGCTGTTCTTCGTAATCCAATTTCAAAAACGCCGTGGAAGCGTAATCACCCGATAGAGTTTCACCGTTGAGGTTCAGGATTCCGTTGATTTGGATTTTCTTGGGATCTTTAGAGCCAATGCCTACATCCAAGTGGCGAACTTCGAAGGAGGTGAACGTCAGCGGCAAATAGTGAATGCGAACCCGATCAATTTGCACGGAATCGATGGAGTCCCGCGAATGGGTGAAGCTTTGCCAAGCGGCCGAAGGCTCATTGGCGGTTGCAGCCACCTGTCTGATCATGGCGCTTTCCGCAGAGCCGGTCTCGCTCGCGGTATTTACGGTCTTCTTGCAGGCGCTCAAATCTGAACGTAAAGAAAGACTCACTTCGTCGGCCAAGATTTCATGAATGTGAATTTTTCCCCGAAGAAGTTTGAAAAAATCAATGGGCAGTTTCACCTGGTTCACTTCTAGCGACGGGCGCATCCAGCAGACCTCGTCACTCTCTAAGGACAAGTCTTTAACCACCACGGCCAGTTCGGGAAAAATTCCATCGGCCAGACTCACACCAGCGCGACCCACGTGAGGGACAAAGTGCGAATCAATATTTGCCGCCGCTTTTTCCACCAAATGCAGCACCCGTTCGGGCGCCAAAGCCGTGCGAATGGACAATCCGATAAATAGAGCGATGATCAAACCAGTCACGCTGACGGCCAAGCCCGGTTGCTCGGCCACTAATTCTTTTTCTAAATCTTTAAACTTGTTGTTGGAAACCACGGACCCCGCCCCTAGATTTCATTGTGCCAAGGGAATGACCACTCTGGTATTCAGATTTAACTGGACGGACGAATAGCTAGCCAGCAGCGAAACGCCGATACGGCTGGCTAGCGAAACGCCGATACGGCTGGCTACCGGAACAAGAATTTAAGTAGCTCGTATTCTTTTTCGCCTTTAGGGCTCTGCACGACAACTTGGTCAGAGACTTTTTTTCCGATGAGGGCACGGGCCAAGGGTGACATAATTGATATCTTACCACCTTTGACATCGGCCTCGTCGATACCGACGATCTGGTAGGTCACTTCGGAGTCTTCTTCGACATCAAGCAAGGTGACCGTAGCGCCAAAAACCACTCGGTCGGACTTGATTTCGGCTGGATTCACGACCTCAGCAGTGGCGATTTTATTTTGCAGGTCAGCGATGCGCCCCTCGATCATGGATTGGCGTTCTTTGGCGGCTTCGTACTCTGCGTTTTCACTGATATCACCTTGGGCTCGAGCTTCCTCAATGGCTTTGATCACTGAGGGTCGCTCTTCCTGCATCAGTCTCTTCAATTCGGATTCAAGCATGGACTTGCCCAAAGTGGTGACTGGCAATTTGTCTGTAGTTCCTGCACTCATGGATTCTCCAATACATATTTCAGCAAAAACCCCGGTGAACCACCAGGGCTGGCTAGCGTCGGGGCTGGCTTTGGAAGCAGAGAGTTCTAACAGCTTTGACACGAAGGAGCAAACTTCCAGTCTAACGCATCGCATTTAAACCCTTCTACTAGCTTTTACCGCTGGCTCTTAACAGCCATTTGCTTGTCCTTTAAACTTAGGTTCTTAGAGTCGACATAAAAATAGGGCGGAATTCATTGCAAAAGCTTGTAGAAAAAATCAGATCATCCACCAATATTTTGCTTTCGACCCACCGGCAATGTGACGGCGACGGTCTTGGCGCCCAGTTGGCCCTGTTCATGGGGCTCAAGAAAATGGGAAAAAATGTTCAGGTTTTAAATGTCGATGCGACTCCGAAGAAATATCATTTTCTGAATCCGTCGTCGCACATTCAGTATTTCGAAAATAACAAAAAAATTCCAGCCGGGATCGAACTCTTCATTATCTTTGATACCAACGATGAACGCTTGGTAGAGCCTCTTTTTTCTGCGGTGAAACCGCTGGCCAAAAACATTGCCTTTTTGGACCACCATCCGGTTTTAAAAAAGGGACCCATGCCGTCGGCGTTAAGTTGGATCGACACCAGTTCTGCGAGCACTGGTGAAATGGCGTTTCGGTTGCTGAAAGCTTTGGACATTCCACTGGATCGTGACATCGCCCGCTGCATATACACCAGCATCACTTTTGACACACAACTTTATCGCTTCATCCGCAACTCCCCGAACTCTCACTTGATCGCAGCAGAGCTATTGGGGTTTAATATCGATCCAGAAGAGATTCATCGCGGTCTCTTCGGCAATCAAACTGTGCATAAAATGGCGTTTTTAGCTCGCGCACTTGGCCAGATTGAGTATCATAACGAAGGCACTTTAGCCGTTTTGAAAATCAAAGATGCGGATATGTTTCATTACAACCTCGAACCCGATGACTCCCGCGACGTGGTCGATATGGTGATGAACATTGAAACCGTGGAGGCCGCCGTCCTCTTTCGAGAAGACTCCGCCAACGAATTTAAACTAAGCCTACGCAGCAAGGGCCGGGTCGAAGTCTTAGACATCGCCGAAATCATGGGGGGAGGCGGTCATCTATTTTCCGCCGGAGCCTTCATCAAAGGTGACTACGAGCAAATTAAAGATACAGTGGTGAATGAAATCAGCAAGAAACTAAGCGCGTTGCCAAAAACAGGCAGTTGATGTCAAACCCGAATCATCGAAAAAAAGACAGTGTCATTATCTGCCGATGCAACAACATCAGCAAAGCCACCATTCAGCAAGCCATCGTCGACGGCTGTAAAACCATGAACGAAATTTTCGATGCTACGACCGCCGGAGTTGGTCCCTGTGGTGGCTCCTGCAGACGAAAACTTCAACCCATTTTGGATCAATATTTGTCCACAGGAACGTTTCCGGAAAAAGTCCTCGAAGATAAAACAGGAAAGAACACGATGGAAGGCAAAGATGACACTAAGATTTACCGCGCCGAAGTGGTTGGCCGGGAACTGATTGAATGTGAGCTGGATTCTAGCGGGGAATATGCCCTGAGGGTGATTGGCTCTTTGGCGACGCTGGAACTTTTGCGTGGGCTCAAGGCTAAAAAATCCAATGTGGCGGAGTGGCCTCTTCCTGCCGGGAACACCGAGGCCGAAATCCTTGTGCGCGAGCTGATTCACAAGGTGAGAGGTGACTGGCAGTTTCCCATCGACGATCCTGAGCTGTGCCATTGCCGAGCAGTTCCCGCCTTCAAGGTGGATCAGGCCATCGTCGCGGGCGCCCATACTGTGGAAAAAGTCAGGCGCATGACCTCGGCCAATACAGCTTGTGGCACCTGCCTGCCCGATGTGGAAAAGCTGCTAAAATTCCGTCTCTGTTAGAAACGAATTTCAGCCACGACTTCGCGGCGAAATTGAAAAATAGATTGTAACTCTCGACGGATCCAAATTGCGGCCACCCAGCGGCCCAAAACTCCCAGAGGCACTCGAAAGCGCACCACATCGGTCATCAATGTTCCACTGGACATCGCTTCGAACCGGTGCCGATGGCTCCACGAAGAATAGGGGCCTTTGAGTTGCAGGTCCGTGAATTCCTGTGGCGGTTGCCAGTCGGATATTTCAGTCACCCAGTGGATCGGTATTCCGCGAACCTTGAGACGATAGGTGATCAGAGTCCCGCGCTGGATTTCATTGCTGGACATTTTCGTCACTTTAAAATTCATTGAGCGTGGGATGATGCGCTCTAGGTTTCTGGCCTCTGAAAAAAACGGAAAAATTTTTTCAGAAGCATAGGGCAAATATTGCTCTGAGAAAAAAAATTCGTCCGCTCCAGAACCCCGCGCGAATATATCCTCTAAAGCCATACGCAGCTGCGCAAAGCGAAAGGTGAAATTCAATGGAGCAGTTGCCTCCGATTGCACTCGCTGCGAATACAATAAAAGCTGGGACATCTCACCAAGCGCCATCTTTAGAAACAGTCTGGGCACCGGTGGCCCTAACTTTTTTCCAAAAACCGTCGCCGTGGCTTTCATAAATTCTGAGTTGGTTACGGCCTCGGGGGCAACGGCATTGATCACCCCGTGGACCTCCGGGTCTGTCAATGCCATAAGAATCAATGACACTAAATCATCGATGTGAATCCAGCTCATCCACTGCCGACCTTGGCCAATTTTTCCCCCAAGGCCAAGACGCACAGCCATCAGCATTCTTTCCAAAGCACCGCCCAAAGGTGATAGCACCAATCCAAAGCGCAAAATTACCGGGCGAAAACCGGCCCGGCGGGATTTGCGTTGGGCCAGTTGCAGCGACTGCTCCCAGTCCTGACAAACCTCGCTGAGGAATCCGTGACCGCGTGAAGAGGACTCCGTGAGCACCTCATCGCCACGATCACCATAAAATCCCACGGCCGATGCTGAAATAAAGGTTCGAAGATTTTTATTTTCAGTCAAGGCCTCCAACAAGTTTTGCGAACTCTTGACTCTAGAATCATAGATTTTTCGTTTCTGTTTCGACGACCACCGTCGGCGGGCGATGTTTTCCCCGGCTAAATGTATGACCGAATCCACTTCGAGCAATCGATCATCGCGCAGAGGCTCAAGAGCTAAATCTCCCTCAATAATGTGAGCTGGAAAAGGTAAATCTAGGATGGCCCTGTCTTTGTCGCGACTGACGACGAACACTCGGTGGCCTTGGCGCACCAATTCTTTACCGACTGCCTTACCCACCAAACCGGTGGCCCCCGTCAACAACACATTCATGAATGCACAGGGTCCTGACAGCTCTCGCTGGGCCATTCGAATTCCAGCGTTGCCTCAGAGATAGAGAACCGCTGCTTCAACAGTTTTTTGATTTCATTTTTTTGTTGAACCCAGTCTGATGCATCAGCGGAATTCAGACAGATGTGTGCGGTCAATACATGCATTTGACCATCCAGTGTCCACAGATGCAAATGGTGCACATTTTTCACGAAACTTAAACGAGAAATTTCTTGGGTGATCTCTTCGGTGGAAATATTTTTAGGCGTGGCCTGTAAAAAAATATTGATCACCTCAAAAAGACTTTTTTGCACATTCCAAAGAATCCAAACCGCAAGCGCCATTCCCAAAATCACGTCCAAAACTGCCCACCCAGTCCACCGAATCAACAAGCCGGCCACCAACACCAGAGCCCAGCCCAAAGTGTCCTCAACAAAATGCCAGGACAAAACTTGCTCGTTCAGCGATCGACCTTTGCTGAGCCGCCAAAGCGAAAGCGCATTCACCGCCATCCCCAAAACCGCAAAGCCAATCATGCCCAATGATTTAGGTTCGCTGGGCTCTGAAATATGTCGGACTCCGAAATAAATGACCAACAAAGAGCCAGTCACCAAAAAAACCGAAGTCAAAAAAGCCGAAGCCATCGAATAGCGCCGATACCCATAAGAAAAATGAGCATCACTCCCGCGCAAAGATTTCTTCTCCAGAACCACCGCCAAAGCCAGCGCCAAAGAATCTCCCAGATCATGCAAAGCATTCGAACTAACAGCAAAACTCTGAGAAAAAATCCCACCAAAAAACTCAACCAAGGCAAACACAAAATTCAACCAAAAAGCAAAACTCATATTAGCCCGCCCATCCTGATGATGGTGATGATGATGCGAATGCCCATGATGATCATGTGAATGAGAATGCATACCCAATCATCGCAAGTTAAGAGCGAAAGTCACCGGAAAAATAGACAGCAAGACCCGTCTTCCAAATTTCATCTATGAATGTGGGTCCATTGGAGGTCGATAGGTCTCAATGGAGGGCGCTCCTGAAAGCGTGACGCGTTTTTTTATCGTACTCGATAAAAAATTCAGGTGAACCCAAGGAGGGGTGGGCCCCGGAATTGAGACCTATCGATCTCCAATGGACCCACCGTTTATAAGAAGAATTTGGAAGAAGGTGTTATGCGACAAGCTCTCCACTAGCAATGAGTCGACTAATCAAATCGATTTTCTCGTTGATGTCATTGCATTCCAAAATCAATTGCTGCATGTCGTGATCAGCCACCAAATAAGAAGCGTAACAGCCAATCACTTGTTCGGGAGTTTTCACATAGGTCAAAAATTGATCGCGAGCGTGAGGATCAGAAATGTGATGGTTCATCCAACTGATCATCACTTTGTGGGCTGTAACGAAGGTCTGAAGATGTTCATTTCCCACGTCGTGGTTTTCGGTGACAGCCTGGGCCTCACAGACGATATAGGTGGTGTTGCTGCGAACGACGCTGCCGAGTTTGGCCTTACCCTTGCCTTCAAGAAAGATCACGATGCTTCCGTTCACCGAGCGCTCGATCACCACGGGATGCCCATAGCCGACAATTTCGCGCACGAAATTCAAAGGCTCGCCAGGCTGGTAACGCTGTTGAGCCACGGTAGAGTCTATGACATTGCCGATCGCTATCGGAGTCCCTGTGCGAATGGAATCCTCGACCATCTGGATGTAGCGCGGTTCAAAGATATGAAATGGCTTAGAGAAGCTGGGGTAAAGCAAAACTTGGCCAAGAGGAAAGACAAATAATTGCATATCTAACTATTGTCGCCCAGAATGAAGCCAGTATATATGGAAGAATGAAATATGACCCAAACTGAGACACCGACCGCAAAAAAAAATCTGGTCTTCTTTGACGGTTTTTGCCATCTCTGCAATGCCTCGGTGGATTGGCTCATTTTAAGAGACAAAAAAAGAGTGTTGCAATATTCATCGCTGCAAGGTGAGACAGCGAAGGCGATCCTATCCGCCGCAGATCGCACATCACTTTCGACTTTGCTGGTGTCGACCTGCGACGGCCAAATTTTACGAGAGTCCCAAGCGGTATTTTTTCTGTTAAGGCAAGTGAGCAGTGGATGGAAATTCCTATTGGCATTTTCTTTTTTTCCCGTTTTTTTAACTGACTTTGCGTATCGGATCGTAGCCAGAAATCGTTACCGCTGGTTCGGTAAAAGCGACCACTGCCGAATTCCAACCACCGAAGAAAAGTCCCACTTATTGCCGTAGGCCAGGGACATATTTCCGATCTTTCCCAGTTCGGTTTTTTTGTGCTCTCCTGCCTGTAAATTTGATTTCATCTTGAAACTATGTAGAGAAGGACCTCAATTTTCCGAACTGGGAAAGATTCAAAAAGGGGGAGTTCGTCTTCGCTTTAAATTTTCGAAAGCCGCTCGAATGAGGGGTCGATCGGCAGGTGCTAGCTCTTCCTCAACAACTTCGTTTTCACCCACCCACTTTTGCGCGTCGTGATCAGAGAGTTTCCACTGAACTTGATCCCAGCTCTCAAGCGGACTGGCCATATACGCCACCAGCTCCACGAACTTGTTACCATAATCGTGTTCACAAGAACCCACCAGTTCCTCGACTTTGATCTGAATCCCAAGCTCTTCTGAAATCTCCCGCTTTAAGGCGATGACATCGGTTTCGCCAGGGTCTAATTTCCCGCCTGGAAACTCCCAGGAGCCCGCTCCTGAAAGATGAGTCGCTCGGCGGAACAGTCCAACCATTGGCACCGCTTTGCCCGACCTCTGGACGAATTGATAAAAAACAGCGGCGACCACGCGAACCGGCTTTTTCGACATATTTTCATTGTGCCTTTGACCTAGGGCTTCACTCAACGCCATAATTTTAATTGTGATTGATCTGCAAAATTCCTATTTTGTCACCCTATTTGCCGGTATCGCCATATTCATGTTCGGGATGCACCTGGCTTCACAATCCCTCGAAAAAATCATGGCCAACCGAATCAGCCGTTTACTGAACCGGCTTTCTGAAAGTCAATTTCTGGCCATTATCGTCGGCGTTTCCCTGACCACGCTTTTGCAAAGCTCCGGCGCCGTCACCAGCATGTTGGTGAGCCTAGGCTCTGCCAGAGTCATCACCCTACCCCAAGTGATGGGAGTGATCATAGGCACAGCGGTGGGCTCGACGCTCACCGTGCAAATCATCAGCTTGAATCTTTCGCAATATGCCCTGCCTTTCTTTATTTTTACCTTTGCCATTTTCTTCTTTGCGCAAAAACCCGGGGTTAAAAATTTGGCCACCGTAGGAATTGGATTTGCCTTGCTGTTTTTAGGTCTTGGAATGATTTCGACCTCGGCGCAGTACTATGCCGGAGTTCAACAAGTTCGGGACTTCTTGGCCATCTTAAAAGAGACGCCCATGTACTCGCTACTGATCTCTATGCTATTTTGTGCCGTGGTTCACTCCAGTGCGGTGACCATCGGTGTGGCCATGGGTCTGGCACAAGCCGGAGCCATCTCTTTGAACGATGCTTTGTTTTGGGTTTACGGAGCCAACATCGGCACAACCTCAGTGGCATTGATCGCATCAGTGGGCAGTAACAATATCGGCAAACAAGTGGCTTGGTCGCACTTTTTCTACAAAACAGCCAGTGTCGCGATTTTCTTAATCGGACCGGTGCACGATGCCTTTCTTCGCGGCCTTGAAGCCATGAACTTGCCCGTCAATCGCGCCATTGCCAGTGGCCATCTTATCTTGAATGTGATTTCGGCGGCGATATTTTTTCCATTCATAAAAACCGGCGCCAATCTGATTGAAAAACTCTTTCCCAAAAATCCGAAAGAGGACTTCACTGCGGAATATTTGAATCTGGACACTTATCAATCCAGTGCGCTGGCTATTTCCTATGCCAATCGCGAAATTCTGCGCACGGCAGACATCGTGCTGACCATGATTCAGGATTCGCTGAAGCTGTTTGAGTCCGGCAATCCCCTACTGATCGAAAGCATTAAAGATCGCGATAACAAAGTGGATTATCTCTATCGGGAAACAAAGATGTTTCTGCTGGATCACGCCAACAAGAGCGCCGTTGCCGTACATCAGAACATCATGTCCATGATCATGTTTCTGAGTGACCTAGAGCGCGCAGCAGATTCCATCGATATTAATATCATCACTCTAGCTATTAAGAAAAATGCGCTGAAGCTCGAGTTCTCCCAGGAAGGCTGGGACGAGATCCGCCATATGCACGCCAATTTGCTAAAAGTCTGCCAACTGGCCATCGGTGGCTTTAGCAATCGCGAACTCTGCGACGAAATCATTCAGCTCAAAAGAGATCTAGCCAAAGATGAAATCCATCTGCGCGAAAGCCACATCGGGCGTCTGAACCGCGGCATGCGCGAATCGATCAACACCAGCTCTATTCACTTGGATTTGCTCAGTGAGTACAAGCGAATCGCTGGGCTGATCTGCGCTCACGCCTATCAGAAGTAACCCGTAATGACACCTCAGCCTAGCCCGAAGTTTTCGGTGGTGCCGCCTCCGGGCACTATAGCACAGCTTTTACTTTTTGAGTGGCCTCAATGATGGACTCATACTCGGACTGCGCCGCTCTTAAGCAAGCTTCGGCAAAAGGCTTCGGACGAATGCCAAAATCTTCTAAGGCACAAGTTGGAACCGGAGTTCCCTGGTTGGAAACATTGACGGCAAAATGAATCATCACCGAGTTGGGGCTGCGAGCGGCGATAGAGATGCTGAGTTTTTTCTTCCCCCAGTAGATATCATCGCCCGAACGCCGAAGGGCCAGTTCCTTTTCCGACAAGCTGTGAATCGTATCCAGCACAATTCCAGCAAACAATCTTTGCAGCAAAACTCCGGCGAACAACGGCCGATCAAACAGTTCAAAAATAAAATGAACCATGTCAGAGCCCGCTATTTTCGCTTGTTCTAGCAGATCTTCACCGTCCACCATGTGCTCGAAGTTGACATCACACGGACCTCGGAACGCGACCACTGAATCACCCAAGACGCCGTGCTCAAGGTAGGCAAACAGCGAATGCAGTTCAGCTCCGGTATAGGCTGTTTTTTTTGAAATCCATTTGGTTTTTAACATTGGACACCCGCTTCCTGAAAAGCGCGCAGAGAGCGCAGACATGATTCACATTCACCACACCATTTTTTGCCAGAGTGATAGCACGGCCAGATCAATGACCAATCGACTTTGAGCTTTTCACCCAAGCGCACGATCTGGGTCTTATTCAAATGAGTGGTGTAGCAATGTGTTTTGACATGATTCGAGGTCGAAAAGGCAAACCCCTGATCCAGCGCCTTCAAAAATCCAGAGCTATTGTCAGGAAATGTAGAAGCCTCTTCGATGTTAAAGCCGGGAATGATTAGCTGTGCACCGAGAGCTTCGGCAAAACCTGCGGCGATGTTCAGAAAAATTCCATTGCGATTGGGAACCCACACTGATTTGGCTGACTTCTGCGAGGTTTTCAAATGATCAATCTTAAGCTCACGACCCTTGGGAATTTTTTTGGACTTGTTGGTCAGGCTGGACTGAGGAAAATCTTGGAAAAACGGCAGCTGCACGATCTTATGAGGCACTCCCAGTTTTCGGGCCAAGCCACGAGCGCAGCTCAGCTCTTTTTTTGCGGCTCTCTGCGAGTAATCAAAAGTCAGTGCCGTTACCACTTCCGTTTTTCGCACCGCTTGATAGAGGTTGACCGTGGAATCCAAACCCGAGCTCAGCAAAACTAAAGATTTCATTTCTATGCTCCGTGAACTTTGAGATCTCGAATTAACAATTGCACGGTCTTTTTACCAGCAAAGTAATTCCATTGAAGTTCACCCAGGACATCGAGCAAATCTCCGGGCTGGGGATGCTGAAAGTGGGTGGGTGGCGAAAAGTAGAGTGCCTCGAAACCTTTGCCGAAGTTATTGGTCACGGAGTCTTTGTGAAAAGACAACTTCAAATGCCCACCGCGCAGTTCAAACGTCGATTTGAGTTTCAAACCGCGAAAGACAAACTGGGGCACTGAAAAGCCCTGGCCGAAAGGGCCGATCGCATCCAAGTTGCTCATGCTCTTTTCGGTGACCTCGGCCTGGGACAACTCGAAATCAAATTCTTGCTCGATCACGAGTTCTCGATCTTGTAATACTTTAAAATGCTCGGCCAAATGTTCGACAAAACGGGTCTTGTTAGCCGCATGCAGTTCAAATCCTGCCGCAGAATGATGGCCCCCATGGCGATTGAGCACGGGTTCTGCCGACTTCAGAGCTCGTAAAACACTGCCCTCTTCGCCATTGGGCAAGCGACTGCTGCCAACGATAAGACCTTCTTCATTTTCAGATCCCACAAAGGCAGGCCGATTGAAGGTGGTTGCCAGTTTCGTCGCAATCAGGCCGATCACGCCGCGATGAAACTCTGGCGAAGCCACGAAAACGAATTTGTCATGAGGCCAATCTTTCAGTAATTCCACCGCTAGACGCTCGCCATTTTGCTGAAGGCTCACGCGGTCTTCGTTGCTTGTTAGCACCGAGCGAACCATTTCTTCGGCCTTGTGTTCGTCACGAACTAAAAATAAATCCACCGGCAAAAGGCCATTTTCCAAACGCGACAATGCATTTAATTTCGGAGCGAAACGAATGGCCACATCTTGACCGGTCAGAGGTCGACCCTCTAGCTGCAAAGCCCGAAGCAAGCAGCGAAGCCCCGGACGCTGTGTTTTTTCCAGTTGTAAAAGACCGGATTTCACCAAGGAGCGATTGTCACCGACCAGTGGAACCAAGTCTGTCAAAGTCGCGATGGACAAAAAATCTAATAAAGATTTCAAATCCAGAGTCGAGTCTTTGAGCATTCCCTCGTTCATTAATTTTCGCTGGACCGCTCGGAGCAAGTAGAATGCGACCCCGGCCCCACAGAGATACCCCAGGCCACTGACATCGCCCGGCTGATTGGGATTCACGATGGCTAAAGCTGCCGGCAGCGTTGGTGCCGGCTGATGATGATCGGTGACGATCACATCGACATTCACTGAGCGAGCCTTTTCAGCGGCTTCAATAGCAGTGATGCCAACGTCCACGGTCACGATGAGCTTCACCCCTTGTTGCGCCAGATCCTCGACGGCGTGAGGATGAAAACCATAGCCTTCCGACAGGCGCTTGGGCTGATAGTATTTGAGATTTTGAAAACCGAGAGCCTTAAGGCCCTCGTACAAAAGCGCCAGCCCCGATGTTCCATCCAAATCAAAATCAGCATAGATGCACACCAATTCATTTTTTTGAAAAGACTGGGCTAAGCGCGAAGCTGCTTTTTCCATTCCTAAAATAGAAAATGGGTCATGCAGCTGGGCCAACCGAGGGTTCAAAATTTGTTCAAGCTCGTCGGTTGAAGTCATCTTGCGTGCGCGCAGAAGTCTTTTTACCAGGACAGGCATTTCGCCGTCAGGGAATGGTAGCCCCTCATTCAAAGCTGATTCCTCTCGCGAAATCCAATTTCGCGAGATCACTTTCAACGTCGATGATGATTCTGAAACTTTAGTTTCCAAGCTAAACGCCTCCGTACCGTCGGCTGGCTGGCATTACGCCGCTTTTCGAATCAGGTTGAATTTTTCCATGGCCAAGATCAGTGGTGCCGCCACGTAAATGGAGGAATACGTTCCGAAAATAATTCCCACACAGATCGCGAACGCAATGTCAGCCACAGTTCCACCAGCGAAGAAATACAGGCACAACGCTGAAACGAAAACTGTTCCGGACGTGATCAGAGTTCGCTCGAACATATCATTGATGGCGCGATTGATGACAAAAGCCATGCCCTTGTCGCGGAAGGCGTGCTCGGTTTCGCGGATACGATCGTAAACCACGATGGTGTCATTCAGGGAATACCCGATCAGGGTCAAAATCGCTGCCAAAATTGGCACATTCACTTCTTTTCCCACCAGGACGAAGATTCCCAGGGTAATGATGGCATCGTGAAACAGACAAACCACAGCGCCGGGTGAATATTTATAGTCGAAACGCAAAGCCACGAAAATCAAGATCACCAACAAGCAATAAAATACGGCCAAGAATCCGTTGCGTTTTAGCTCGGCTCCCACTTGCGGGCCTACGGAATCCACGCGTCGAATCTCTGGCTGGAAAGCAGCCAAGTCCGTGTTCAGCGAGTCTTTCAGGCGAATAACTGCTGCGTTTTGCGTTTCATTGGTTTCTTTGTCGGTTTTTCCAGCTTCCGTTTGAAAACGAATGATGTATTCGTTCTGATCACCGAAACCTTGAAGATGCACGTTCTTCAGTCCCTGCTTTTCCGCCACCGCACGCACCTGATCGATGTTCAGTGCTTGAGCGAATTTGACTTGAATCTCTGTCCCACCGACGAAATCAATTCCGTAGGTGATCCCGCGAACCGCCAGGTAGAAAAAAGAAATGATCACTAGCAAAGCAGAAATGCCTCCAAAGAGACCCACTTTGCTGACGAAATCAAAACGGCCGTAGTCTAACTTTTTGTCTGGGTTGTGTGCCATATGTGCCATGTTCAGTTCCTTATATCGAAAGTTTTTTCACGCCGAATTTGTGCACCAAAAGATCCACCAACACTTTCGACAAGAAAACATTGGCAAACAAAGTAGTGACGATACCGATCAACAGAGTCACTGCAAAACCCCGCACCGGTCCGGTTCCGAAATAATAAAGCACGAAGGCCGTGCAGGCCGTGGTGAAGTTGGCATCCAAGATCGCACTCATCGCACGATGGTAACCCTCTTTCACGGCTAGCGCGAAGCTGGCGCCTTGGCGCAGTTCCTCGCGCATCCGCTCATTGATGAGCACGTTCGCATCGACGGCAAAACCCACAGTCAAGGCGATCCCTGCGATTCCCGGCAAAGTTAGCGTCGCGCCCAATGAGGTGAGCAGCGCCAACACGCTGACGATGTTAATTCCTAGAGTGATGTCGGAAACCAAGCCCATGGCCTTGTAGCGGGCCAACATGAAAAGGAAAATCAAAAGTGCGCCAATGTAACTGGCCATTTGCGCTTTTTTGATAGAGTCCGCACCCAGGGTTGGACCCACACGACGCTCTTCCAATTGTTCGAGAGCTGCAGGCAACGCTCCTGCACGAAGCGCCGTGGAAATCATTCGCGCCTCTTCCATGCTTTGATCACGATTGCGGCTTCCGCCAAGAGTGATCACGGCCTCGCCGTTCGGAATTTCGCTGTTGATTCGCGGAGCAGTTTTCACCACTTTGTCCAAAACGATGGCCATCATGCGGCCTTTGTTTTGTCCGGTCAGATTTTTGAAACCCATCGCACCCGAGGGATTGAAGCGCAATGCCACTTCCGGCGCTCCGTATTGGTCGAAGCTCACGTGAGCGTCGCTCAAAGCATCGCCGCCCAAGTTGGTGTCCGTGCGAAGTAAGAACGGGATTTTACCCGCTTCCAAATTCTGGGCGTTTTCAGTTTTTTCGAAAAGCACCATGGTTTTATCTGGAATCTTGCCTTTCAGATCCGCATTCACGCGGTTCACATAGTCCGAATATTTCAAAGTTGAAAGGGAGTAAGCACCCGCTTTTTCGGCCGCATCAATCAGAGTCATGAGCTCTGGCATTGGTTTGTCTTCGACCAACTGAAAATCCAACTTAGCGGTGGTGTTGATCAGCTGCTTGGCTTTTTCTGCATCGGCCATACCTGGCAACTGCACTAGGATACGATCTTCACCCTGTTGGGAAATGCTGGGCTCTGCCACACCGAATTCATCGATGCGGTTACGGATGGTCTCAATCGCCTGTTGAATGACCTTGTTTTTATAGTCGCGCAGATAGGTGTCGTAATAGCGATACACCAATTTGCCATCGGCATCCGACATTTTCTGCAAAGTGGTGGAGTATCGGTCCTCCATCAATTTAGCCACTTTGGCATGATCAGCGGCGCCCAACGTGATCTCAATTTCGCCTTCAGCGGGCTTAGAAACTCTCATGTCCTGAACTTCGACTTGATCGCGCTGCAGTTCGGTTTTGATTCCTGCCACCAGGCGCGTAGCGCCTTCGCTCACGACACCCGTAACGTCCACGCCCATCACAAGATGCAATCCACCTTGAATGTCCAAGCCATAATTCAATTTTTTCTTAGAGGGCCACCAGCTCTTGTCCATATTCACGACGTTGGGCACGACCCAAACAATGGCCAAGGCAAAAAATAAAACACCCAGAATCGTTCTTAAACGAAGATTTTCCATTTTGCTCAATCCTTATTTTGTTTTGGTTGGTCCGGCGCCGACCATAGCGGTTTGTGCACCTGCGATTTGTTTTTTTAGAATCTTCATTTTGACACCGGAAGAAACTTCCAATGTCACAATTGAATCGGTGAGGCCATCGATAACACCCAGTATGCCACCGGTGGTGACGACTTCATCCCCACGCTTAAGTTCAGTGACGAACTTGTCGTGTTCTTTCAGCTTTTTGCCTTGAGGGCGAATGATTAAAAAATAAAAGATCGCAAACATGCCGACAAACGGCAGCAGCATTTCTAAATTGGATGGACCCGCTGGATTCATGGACAATACTCCTATTGTAAAATTTCAGCGCTTAACAAAATGCCCGCAGCCGAGGCGCGACTGACAGAGGTGCGGAGGCCTACTACTTGTAGGCCGCACAAACCGACGGAGGAAGCAACGAAGGATCCGGGCATTTGGTTAAGTGCGGATTCAACGTCACATTTTTGTTTTGAACATTCAAGGGTTTAGTCTGCGGAGTCCTTTTGGTTGTCTTTTTTGACGAAACGCGAAAGGCAGAAATCTCGGTACTGATCCCAAGTTCCCTCTTCCAGAGCCTTTCGTGCACGGGCCATGACGGTCATGTAGAAGTGCAAATTGTGAATGGTGTTCAAGCGACTGCCTAAAATTTCACCAATCAAAAACAGATGCCGAAGGTAGGCTCTGCTGTAGTTGCGACAGGTGTAACAATCGCACTCGGGATCGAGCGGACCCGGATCTTCTTTGTACTCGTTCCGCTTGATGCTGACCTTGCCTTGCCAGGTGTAGAGGGTTCCGTTTCTTGCCACTCTTGTAGGCATAACGCAGTCAAACATGTCGATTCCCGAATCAATGGACAGAATTAAATCCAGTGGAGTGCCGACACCCATCAGATACCTGGGTTTATGCGCCGGCATCATGGGACCCACCACTTTCACCAGTTCATGCATCATCTCTATGGGCTCACCAACGCTGAAACCGCCCAGGGCATAGCCCGGCAGATCGACGCTGGTGATTTGTTCTAGACTGTATTTTCGGTGCTCCAATTTCAATCCGCCTTGAACGATCCCAAAAAGCAGACTTTCTTTGCGAGTCATGGCCTCCTTGGAACGCTTCAACCATCGATGTGTGAGGTCCATGCTGGCTTTGATTTCGTCATCGGTCGCTGGATATTTCAAGCACTCATCAAATGCCATAATGATGTCAGAGCCCAAATCCATTTGGATTTCCATGCTTTTTTCTGGGCTCAGAAAATATTTGCCGCCATCCAAATGAGAGCGAAATTCGACACCTTCTTCGGTGAGCTTGCGCAAACCTGACAGCGAGAAAACTTGAAAGCCCCCGCTGTCGGTCAAAATTGGTCCGTGCCAATTCATAAACTTGTGAAGGCCACCCAGTTTTTGGATCAGCTTTTCTCCAGGGCGCAGGTGCAAGTGATAGGTGTTTCCCAAAACCACTTGCGTGCCGCACTCTTTGAGTTCTTCGACGGTCATGGCCTTCACCGTGGCCTTGGTTCCCACTGCCATAAATACCGGGGTCTGTATCGGACCATGGGCCGTCTGCAGAGTCGCCCGCCTAGCATTGCCCTGTGTTTTATGAACTGTAAACTGAGCTTCACTCATTTTTTCTTACCCACGCTGTCAGATCGCCGTAACTAAACAGGCGAAATTTTTTTTCAATCGCCCAGGCATAGCACTGTTTCACTTGATTGAGGGAGGAAAAACCGGCGACTAGCGCCAATAAAGTGGATTCTGGTTGATGAAAATTGGTGAGCAGCCCCGTGACCACCTGCCAACGGAATCCTGGTTGAATCAAAAGCCGAGTCAAACCGTGAAGGTCCCCTTTTTGATTCTGCGGCAGGAGACCAAGAGCCGCACTTTCCAGGGCCCTGGCCACGGTCGTGCCCATGGCCCAGATCCCGCGACTAGTTTCTTGCGCTTGCAAAATGGCCTGCCAGGTTTCCGCGGGAATCTCTACCAACTCTTCGTGCATGAGATGTTCATCCAAATTTTCGCTGGTCACCGGCAAAAATGTTCCAAGCCCCACATGCAACGTGAGTTCGATGACTTTGACCCCACGAGATTTCAAGGTCGTTAAATCTCTCTGGGTGAAATGCAGACTGGCCGTGGGTGCCGCCAGACTTCCGGCGGCTTTTGCCCACGCGGTCTGATACCAGTCATTGTCCGCAGACTGAGTGTGACGTTGTCCGCGACTTTTTTGAATATAGGGCGGTAGGGGCAATTCTGCGACCTCGTTGAAATACTCTTCCGTCAGAATCTCACTGGTGGCGATCACCTGGGGTCGGCCTTTTTTAATCAATTGCATCCGAATATTTTTAGGAAGAAGAATCTCTTCACCGACGGCTATTTTTTTTGAAGGAAATAAGACTTCCCACTCGGTCGCTGATTTTTGGCTCAGAAATAAAATTTCTAGTTCGACCTCGCCCGCGCGGGCAAAAATTCGCCGCTTAAGAACCTTCGTGTTGTTCACGACCAGGACATCCCCTGCAGGGATTTTCTGCAAAAGCTCTTGCACGGAAATTTCCTGAGGCTGCGCTTCAACCCACATGACTCTGGATGGTCGCTGAGGCTCTAAGCCAATCAAGTTCTCTGGATATTCAAACTGCAGGTCGGAAATTTTTAAACCCATCCAACTCTATCCTTTGAGGTTCAAAAAAAGAGGTTGAGCGTGAGCCAACTTGCGCGACAGGATTTGCAATGCTTGACTGACCAGCTCTAAATCTTCTTTCTTGAACCGCGCTGGGCTGTGAGAATCCAAGTCCAACACTCCGACAAGACTTTCCTGAACGTAGAATGGAAGAACCATCTCTGACTGAGCTAGAGAATCACAAGCGATGTGACCAGCAAAGTCGTTGACGTTGTCGACCAATAGCGGCTTGGCCTGAGAAAAGGAAGTGCCACACACTCCGCGATGAAAGCCGATCTCTGTGCAAGCTGGTTTTCCCATGAACTGCGCTAGTCTTAGCATTTTTCCATCACTCAAATAGAAGCCCACCCAACTGACATCATTGAAGTGATGAAACAAAATAGAACAGAAATTCGCCAAATCAGAGAGCCAGTAGCCGCCCAGGGTGGCCTCAATTTCCTGCATGAATTCTTTACTGGATAGTTTTTGCATCGGGCCGATTACTATCTTGATTTCGCACCTTTGACAATCGAATACATGGGCACTTCGGCAGCCTCAGACTGTACAACTTTTTGTCACCCACCAACGAAAAAATTCATGCCCAACTTTTTTTCACGCGAACGCCAAATTTCTTGGTATATCTGGCTCAAGTTTAAATACTTAAAGTGGGGAAATTATGACGGGGTTAATCGTAAGGTGGTCGCTGTGCGTGGGGATAATTGTTTCGGGCTTGCAGGCTCAAGCGCAAACGCTCAAAGCCTATTACTGTGATCAGGGTCGGCAACTGCTGAAACAGTCGCTGCATGATGAGCTGTACGCCAGATACGAGCATGAAGACAATCAGGCCTACATCGAAATCGCCAATGATGCGAAAAAAAGATTCTATCTTTCCACGGGCGTGGCAGTCGCTGGAACGGCACTGCTCACCTGGGAGATGTCGGCGGCCGCTGCTGCAGCCGCCACCACCGAAGGAGAAATGGGGCTGATCACCCGCGTGATTTTAAGAATACCAGAGCTAGGCAATGCTTCCGCAGGTTCTGGGGCCGCTGCAGTCACGTTGACTACGGCCACGGGCCACACGGTGGCATTTTCTCTGACAAGATTGCTCAGCAGCGTCTTGTTTTCAACAGTGACGATCAATTCACTTCCTATCTTCATAGGTCCCATGGCCTATGTCGGGGGCCGAGCGGTTTATGAACTCCATAGCTCTAAGGGCGGTATCGATTACGCCATCCCAGATGTCGAACAGGGCGAGCGGGAGCTGCATGACCAGATCACTAAGCTTGCGGTGATGCGATCGACTTTGGTGGCCAGTCCTCCGGGCTGGATTTCCAACTCCTTCAGTTTCGGCGAAGCCAACTACGATCACTATATGAAAATCGCTAACACCACCATCGTTGAAAATGAGCTGCGTAAAGAGCTGGTTCAGGTGGAACGAGCGCACGCCAAAGTGTTGATGTCGAATTGTGAGGAGTAGTTTCGGTCCTGCAGCCAGGCGACGGAAGTTTCGTTGGGGTCCTCCTAAAATCCGTAGGATTTCTGCGGATTCCGAGGCAAAGCCTTAACCACTGAAGACGAAATCCGGATCACCAAGACCGCCTCTGTCCCGCTGCGGGCACCGCCCCGGCCGGCCGGAGATTGCATGCTCTGAGCGACATGCAACAACTCAGTTTTCTAAAACCCAGCAAAAAAGAACATGGCGGAGCCCACTCCCTCGGCCGAAGACGCAGTCGCAGACCCATGGACACCAAAAAGCCACTGCATATCACCTTACGCTCGGACCTAGCGTTCGGATCCCGCTCTCTGCTGAGGCACCGCCCGCTGATCTTGCGAATCGTCGATAAAGCCAGTCGCAGGTCACATCGCTCAAGAAATTCTGCGTGAGTTTCCGCTGCCGGCGCCAGGCCGGGGCGGTGCCCCCGGGAGAGCGGAGGACAGCTTACCTTATCGCTTATCAACCTCGGAGCCCCAGGATCAACAACAGAGCGGCCTCGTTGTCGAACACTTAGTCAGTGGCTCAATCGGGGCAGCTTTTTGACACGCCAATATTCGTATAGCGCAGCCTAGGCTGCACCAAATTTGCATTGAACTATTGGTATGTTGAAGTCATTTCTCACACTCACCATTTTATTCTCTGGCATCACTGCTGTGGCTAATGAAGCTGATGATGTGGGTGACTGCACTTACATGGACCAGCGCTGGGCACTGGGTCCAGTTCGTGATCAAGGTGATATTGGTTGGTGCTATGCCAATACTGCGGCTGATTTAATGGGCCATGAATACTACAAAGAACTCAATGGCCAGCAAGTTTCTGCCATCGATATTGCCTTGAACTTCAATCAATCTCTTCGCAGAGACGCGTTCACTGAAGGTGGAAGCGGCTATCTGGCGCTCAATTTTTATCTGGCGACTCAAGATCATGTTTGTCTGCAAACGGTGGAAAATCAGTTCATGCATGAAGGATTGCGGATTCCGCTCAAAGAGAAACTTGATACAATCAATGAGCTTAAAGACCTCTACGATTTGCAGCACAATGCTGCTACCGCTGCCGCCGCCAATGCAGCATGGAGTGGCTTCTTCAGCGTTTGGGAAAACCTGAAAAAGCACAAAAGCATCATTTTCTCTATGGGCGAGCAAAAGCTCATGCAACTGCTGGCGAATTCTTCTCGAAAAGATCTTCCCAAGAATATTGCCAACGCACTTTGTGTCGGTCACAACTCACGACCGCTAAAAATTAAATCGGATCTCAAATTTTGGTACGCAGAGTACGGTGGAAAATGGTTGGGCGAAGACATCGCTATGTTCAAACTGAACCAGCAATTGGACCGTGGCAATATCGTGGCGCTGGCGTATTACGGTAGCATCTTGCAGTCCCCCACTCAAGAGCTCGATCCAAAGTCCATGCACATGTCCTCGATCGTGGGCCGTCAATGGCGCAGCGACACTCATCAATGCGAATATTTGATCAGAAATTCTTGGGGATCAGGTTGCTATTACAAAGACAATCCAAAACTGCGAAAAGACGCGTGCGAAAAAGGCAATATTTGGATGCCGGAAGCCTTGATCCGAAAATCCATGACTGCCATTTCTTATTTTGACGACTGAGCCAACTGCAGCAGCTGAGTCAAAGAACCGTTGAACACATCCAAATCAGCCTCTGCAGCTTGGACGCCGGCCGCGGGACCGGTTCCGCGTTGCCAGAAGGTCCACTGACTCCACGGTGGCGGGATTTCGGGACAGGTAACGTCATAGTGAGCGATGAACAATGGGTAGCGCTCAAACTCCTGGGGATTGCCCAGAGCGTTCCAGTACGAAGGGCTCACGTAGATGATCGGCGTTTTTCCGGTCGCTGCTTCCACCAGCTGTAACCAAACCTTGGCCTTCTTGATTTGTTCGGCGGCGCTGACTCCCTCGTTGCTTTCCCAATCGAACATTGCGGGTAGGTCATTCGACTGCAATTTGCCCATTACTTTTAGAAAATGCTGGGCTTGCAGTGTGGGGTCGTCCTTGGGATGAAAAAAATGATAGGCTCCGCGAAAAATTCCGTTGTTGGGAGCCGCCGCCCAATCCTGCACGAAGTAAGGGTTCGTATAATCGATGCCTTCGCTGGCTTTGATAAAAGTGAAATCGACACCGCTGTGTTTGACTACAGTCCACTGAGTGCCGGGATCGTAATCGGAGACGTCAATTCCCGGCAGAGAATCCACTCCCGCACAGACGCGTTCGTTGGGACCGTTACTGGGACGTGGTGGCGGCAGCGGCGTCGCCGACGTGGCACCCGACACCGATCTAGAGGGCAACGAAGCTGAACTGGATGCACCCGATGGGGCGCAAGCACTTAAGAGAGCACTGACCATGACCAAAGTCGGAGGCAGAGTTTTTATGAATGGCAAAACATCTCCGTGTTAAAAACCGCAAACCCTCATTGGCAACGGTTCTTCCAGCTTATCGGAGTTTTTTAAAGAGCATCAAATTTTATGTTCTGATCTGGACCAAGGACTAGAAGCATTGACTCTACCTCCCCGCGCTCTAGGTTCCGATCCTTGGCCAAAGCGCTATCGAATGTGGCCACCTCTTTGCGCGATCGCGCCAAAATATTCAGTGATAGAACTATGATTAACAAAAAAACAAATCCCGGCAAACTGCCCAATCCCAAAAGTCCCATCAAGGCCGTGTTACGCAGCGTTTTTATCCGGTCGTTTTCGACGGCCCCCGAAGTCAGTGGCGAAAAATCTCCGTGAGAGTTCGACCAAAATAGATTCGTCTTGGCCAGATTTTCATTCAAAATTTTGAGCTGATCTGACTGCAGGCGCTGGTAGGTGAAATAGAAGTTAAAACCGACCACAATCATCGAAAGAAAAAAACTGGTCAGCCAGACACCTACGATGACTTCAATCACTGGAACAACTCCCTGTTTGAACTTCTACCTTGGGCAAAATCCTGAAACAAGCACCCCTAATGCAGCGCTTCGCAGGGCCTGGGGCTTGAACTCCCGTGAAATTGACTTGCCCGGCCGGTGCGAGCCTCTGCGCATGCGTTGGTTTTTCCGGTGCTCTTAGCCTCCAGCATGACTGTCTTCCAGGCACATCAGGGCAAGTCGCAGCCGACCAAATGGAACCTTATACTAGAATGAGGGTGTATTCCTTTGTTGGTTGGCTTGGGTCCTATAGTGCTCTTCAACAGTGGCAAACCAGTGGTGCTACAAAAAATTCAGTGTATAGCGGAGTCGACACCAGTGCCCTACTAGCAATTCCCGCGCTATTGATGAGCGCCGGACCGCCACCCCGTTTTTGCAAAAGCGATTCGTCCGGCACTGCACTGGTGGATTTAGAAACCTACTCGCAATTTCGAAATAGTTTTTATCTCAGCCATGGATTGATCGCTGTGAGTGAGTTGGCTATGGCCGCAAGCTCTAGTGTTGACAATCGTTGGGCCATTGCTGGCCTTGGGATTCTTTCGCCGTTCATTTTCGATTTGATTTTTCGTCCACTTTTCTATCGAGAACGCTTTTCTCCGTGGAAAGAACCTCCACTGGCGATCTCAGTGAATGATCAGCGGACGCCTAGCTTAGTTTGGAGCGAAAGTTTTTAACGAGAACTCCAGTCGCCCAAAACCTCAAAGCGAGCGCCAGCGATGAATCCGGTGCCGACGATATTCGCGTACTGGGCGTAAATGCTGGGCATGGGTACATTTATCACACCATAATAGCTCTGCAAAAATCCACCGACAGAGACGTGATTGTTCAAATTATAATTGTAGCTGATGTTACAAAAAGAATCGTAGTTCACTGGATTGTACAGGGCGGACATTTGTAAATCATGGGGGTTGTCCTGATAGGTGGCACTGACGTAAGCGATTCCTTCGTTTTGATAGGGCAGATAGGGATTTTGATTGGTAAAGCCGGTGAATTGCGGCGTGATCGTCCAGCGACCGGCGAAGAAATCAATTCCGGCCGTGCCGAAATACACCTGAGTCTGTCCGCTGGTGACTGGATCATGCGTGTCTGTGACCATCCCGCCTTCCAGCTTCGGCACCATGAAATCAAACGCGTAGTTCCCGGTCACACCACTATAGAAACGCGTCGCCTGTTGAGCCCCAATGGCAGAGAAATGAAACCCCGCCACATCCAATTGGCCGCGGACTCCACCACCGGTGTTGTTCTGCGTGTAGCCCGGAATTGTTGGCGCCAATGGCTGAGGCAATTCGGTTTCTCCTAGATTGGTGATTCCGACAGCGTCCAAAGTGAAGTTGCGGCCCACGTAAGAGACGCTGCCGCCGGTGGAGTGATTGAATTGTTCGGACTGAGGATCAAAAAGAAAACGATTCCAGCGCCTCCCCGTCCAAATATCCAAAGATGGCAAAACCCAAGTTTCTGACCAACGCAGGGCCTGTTTTCCCAAGCGCACGAAAATGGAGTCCCATTTTCCCTCCACGTACAGCTCTTGCAGATAACCCATGTTGGGTGTGCGGCGAATGGTGTCCTCGACAGGAACGTTATCAAACTCGGCAAAACCGTCGAAATAGAAAGTGAACCACTGTTTTTGCACCGACAGCTTGGACTTCAGTATCAGTCGATTGGCCAACTCCTGCGTCGAGCTAGAGATATATTCGTATCTGGGAGAAAGATCTAACTCTGTTTGGAAAGGATCTTTGCTCTTGGCCTCTGCCGATAAACAAACCATCGACATGGACCAGGCAAAAATCCAAAATCTCACCTCTGGGTCTCCATATTGCGGTTGGTGAAGAAGCCATCGCTCAGATCCTTTTTCGCCATGTCTAGAATCTCAATGGTGCTGCGCTTGTGATCCAGATCTTCAATGACCAACATTGTCGGTCGCAGAGCGCCCACCAGCGTTTTGTAGTTTTCAAAAGTGGCCCGCTTCAAAATCGTTTTTCCATTCAAGGCCAAATACTCGGCATGGGTGGGTTGAAAATTAGGCTTTTTCAACCAAAGACGAATCCACGCATAGGTTAAATTCTCTTTTTGACCTTTTAGCAGCAACTGAACCTCATCACCCTTGGAAGGCTCTACTTGCACCGAATAATCTCCGTACCAGCGAGTGCGAGAGATATCGCCGTTCGCCACCTGACCTGAAAGTTTTTGTGCCAGCGACAGGCGCATCGAGCGTTTGAGATTCGGAATATAGGCATAGAAATCTCGGTCCAACATAAGCATGTTGCGACCTTTGTCCCGGGCGGGCTCTACAGTGACGATCAAAGTTTTATCTTGGCCCTTCAAGAAGGAATGATAGGTGGATGTGTTCTCTGCGGTGGTGACCTTGATGGTCATCTCATAGGAGTCAGAGGGATTGCGGATATTGTCGGCTTTCTTCAGCCACTCTTCGGGATTTTCTGCAGCACCAGCGACCACAGAGATCAACAGCGACAAGAGCAACGTCGAAGCGAAAAATGTTTGATACATGCGTGGACCTCGATTTCTTGAGTAGTGTTTCACAGAAATTGTATTTTAAGGAAATATCAAATGCTACGATAAACTCGTCCTTTTGTGCAAATCAGAGCGTTGACTTCGTTTTCTGCGCTCCCTATGATCAATGGCATGAGTGAACTCTACACCATCGAGGGATTGCGTTATAGCTACCTATGGAATCGACAACGGGTCCCCGTGCTTAAGGGCATCGACCTACATATTCCCAAAAGCTGTTTCACTTGCATCGTAGGCCCTTCGGGCTCTGGAAAAAACAACGCTTCTGAATCTGCTGGGTTTTATTGACGCGCCCACTGACGGTCGACTGCTGTTCGAGGGACAAGAAATCGCCAAGTCCTCTGAATCGGAGAAAGAAATCTTGCGTCTGCATCAGATAGGATTTGTTTTCCAAGCATTTTATCTCATTCCGACACTGACTGTTCTAGAAAATACGGCCTATTTTCTGCCCTCACTGGGATATGACAAGGCAAAAATGAAAAAACACGCCATGGAAGTTTTATCCTTGCTGGGCTTGGCTGATCACGCGCAGAAGAAGCCCTTAGAACTCTCTGGTGGTCAACGACAACGAGTCGCCATTGCCCGCGCCTTAGCGAAAAAACCTTCGGTCATCTTAGCCGATGAACCCACGGCCAATTTGGACTCGGTCACTGCGACCAAAATTATTGATACATTCAAAGAGCTGCGCCGGGTGGAAAAAACCAGCTTTATTTTTTCCACCCATGATTCCCATTTGGTCAGCCATGCAGAGACCATCTATGAAATGAAGGATGGATTGCTCACTGCCGGAGGAAAATCTTCATGACCGCATGGATTGTCATCATTCAGCTGGCTTGGCGGAATTTGTTTCGCAACCCTCGTCGAACCTTGGCAAGCTTAGTGACCGTGGCCTTGGGCGCATCTGCACTATTGATTTATCAGGGTTACAACACAGGCATCATCAGCGCCTATCGGGAAAACACCATTCATGGTTACTATGGTTTTGGACAGGTATTTCCGAAGGGCTACTACGGCAAGGTGACAGAAAAACCTTGGACCGCTTGGATGCAAAACCCCGAAGAAGTGGAAAAACAGCTTTTAGCCGTTCCCGGCGTCGTCGATGTGTTCCCCCGAGTCTCCTTTTTCAGTTTCGTCGTGAAGGGTGGAATCACTCTTGGCGGCAAGGGCGAAGGCATTCTTCCCGAGCGCGAAAACAAATTTTTCAGCCACATGAACTTTGTCGACGGCGGCGAGATTCAAAACGAAGATGACATCGTCATCGGCAAAGGTTTAGCCACAAGCCTAGGAGTTAAAGCCGGCGACACCGTCACCGTTTTATTGCAAACCATCAACGGACAACTCAACGGAGCCGATCTGCACGTGTCCGGCGTTTTTCATATCGGCAAGAAAATCATCGATGACTCATTCTTCCGTATCCATCTGCATCAGGCACAAAGACTACTAGATACAAAGGGAGTGGAGCTTTTTTCCTTGGCCACCACTGGCATCGATCACTGGGATGAAGTGGAAAAAGGAATCGTGGCTAAAAATCCAGATTTAGAACCCATTCGCTTCGAAATTCTGGATAAAGTCTATTACCAAAATTCGGTGGATTTTTTAGCCGCGCAATTTAATTTCATCCGCGCCATCATCTTGTTTATCGTGGCACTGGGTATTTTCAACACGATCTCAGTGGGCCTCTTAGAGCGTTCCGGAGAGGTCGGCGCCTTGCGTGCCA
>Ga0206924_1025_pt1 | contig 43520 bp, 41 predicted proteins | sample Alteio_BWOrgHeat_61_FD_152947 | JGI IMG/M metagenome (GOLD analysis project Ga0206924, IMG submission 152947) | Enriched cells from forest soil in Barre Woods Harvard Forest LTER site, Petersham, Massachusetts, United States -... | ecosystem: Environmental > Terrestrial > Soil > Temperate forest >...
GTTTGGAATGGTCATCATTGATGAGGCCGAAGAAAGTTCCACAGAGCTCAGCAAAAATATCCAAAAGCGTTTCAAAAATCCTCAGATCGCCTGTTATAAAAGTTTCGCCGAATTCCTGATGGATCTAGATCCGAAGCTGGTGGATTTGCAGTCCGCGAAGCAGGCCGTGAAGGCTCTGCCGGCTGACAAAGAGATCGCCTTCGTTTTCGACTCCACCGGACAGCATATTGTGGACATACAGAAGCCCGGCAAAGATGCGGTTTTGGTCTTTGGTCAAAAGGAAGACGTCGTCAAAGGACATCAATTTTGGACCACCGGTTTGGGTCCAGAGATGCTTCAAACCTGGAAAGCCATGGTGGCAACCCCGAGTGACAAGGTGCTCGTATTTAGTTTGCAGGGGAACCGTTTTTTTCTAAGGCCCATCGGATTTGATCGGGATAAGGTTTCCAATCAACTGAGGGTCAAATTTGTTGAGCTCAGCACGGACCAGCGAAACAATTATCTGGTGGCCAATAGCAGAATTCCTGTGGTCACTGATATAGTGCTAGTCAGTCAGCGTTTTATTCAGCCCGGTGATCAAGAGCACTGGACGAAAATCAAAGCCTCGTTGAGAGCCAGGGCAGCCAGAGCGACACCGAACCTGAATGCCTCAGTTTTTGTGCTTGCCTCCAAAGACTATTCCGATTCAGAGCTCAGGCAATATGGCGGATTTGTCAATGACGTTTTTTTCCGACCATTGGACCGAAACTATATTGCCCAAAAAATAAAGATCTACTGTACCGAGTCTGAACCCGCTACGGGAGAGGTTGAATTTCAAACCTTAGCGAAAGCCGAAGACATCAACATCGCAAGCCCAGTATCGATCTCTGAAATTTCAGAGGCAGGGCTTACGCTGCAGTACTATCGCTCGATGAGTCTAGGTGCTTTTCGCGGCTTTGTTCTATGGATGCCTTACGAGGTCAACAAGCCCAAGTTAGTGGGATCATGCAATTACACCGAAGAAACTCTGCAAAAGGGCATCTACAACAATCATTTCGTGTTTTTCGGCATGACGGATTATTTTTTAAAAACCATTCGCATTTGGATCAGGGATCATTACATTTCATCGAAGGATCAAAGCGGTTAATGTCGATCCAGTTTGGTCAATCTTGGAATCAACAGCAGTCCCGGAATCGCCATCAAAGTACAAAGCAAAAAGAAACCGTGCCAGCCTAAGAACTGCGCCATATATCCTGTGGGAGCAGAAATCAGCGTGCGCGGCAATGCCATCAAGCTGGAAAGCAAAGCGTATTGTGTGGCGGTAAACTTCTTGTTGGTGATAGAGGCCATGTAGGCAACGTAGGCAATAGTGCCCATGCCAATAGCTATATTTTCGAAGCAGATCACTCCGGCTAGTACGCCATTATTTTTTCCAGTCCAGGTAAGAACAGCAAATCCGTAAACAGCCGCTCCTTGCAGTAACCCAAACCAAAGCAGCGATCTAAGAATTCCTAACTTTTTCATTAGAATTCCGCCCAACACCTGTCCGAAGACTAAAGCAATCCATCCGACCAGTTTGTTGATGGCGCCGATCTCTGTTTTGGAAAATCCGATGTCTAGATAAAATGGCGTGGTCATCTGTGAGGCCATATTGTCGCCTAATTTGTAGGCCAAGATGAAAATCAAAATAGTGACAGCGCCGGGCTTGGTAAAAAAATCCTTGAAAGGCTCTATCACGGCTTCTTTCAGAGTTTTCGGGGGCGCAGACAAAACAGCGGGTTCCTTGCATAACAACGTTGCGATCACACCCACGAGAAGAGCGCCGGCCATGATCAGGTAAACACTGGACCACGAGATTCGATCGGCCAATATCAAGGCCAGCGATCCAGAGATCATACGGAACGAAAATAAGTACGAAGTGACAAACACGGAGGTGCCAAATCCCAACTGATCGTCTTCCAGTTTTTCCCGGCGCCAGGCATCTAGCACAATGTCTTGGCTGGCGGAAAAAAATGAAACTAAAATCGCTAACCCCGCAACAATGTACAAATTTATTTTCGGTTGCGACATTCCTAATCCAGCCACTGCGGCGATGAGCAGAAGCTGCGTGATCAGCATCCACCCACGCCGGCGTCCCATCTTCAGCGGAGTAAAGCGGTCCATGAATGGTGACCAAAGAAATTTTAGACTCAGGGGCAAGCTGACCGCAGAGAACAGACCGATCGTGCCTAGATCAACACCTTCGCTTTTCATCCAAGCTTGAAGTGTGCCACCCGTAAGGGCCAGTGGAAGGCCAGAAGCAAAGCCCATGGCCAATAAGATGAGCATGTCCTTGCTCAGCAAATCTTTCCAAAAGGATTTATTCGGCCACATTTAGATTTTCATTTTTCTCATCTTCCAAAGAAGATGACTGATGTAAGGACGGCGACTTTCACCGGTGGTCACCATCAGCAATTTAGTGATCTTTAAAGCCTCCGGATCGGTCAGCAGCACGATCATCATTTCGCGAATATAATTGGTGTTCAAGGTCACGTAGTTGTCCGTACCCACGCCCAACTGAACGCCCTTTTTTTCCCACCAAGAAAAAGGATGGTCTTTGTAATCATCAAATTGACCCGTCAATTTATTGTTGGAAGAGGGCAGGGAAATCAGTGTCACACCTTTTTGAATCATGCGATTCAAAACGTCATGCTGGTAAGTTTCCACTTCCCGTGCCGTATGAAACTTGGCTTTGACGAACAGAGTGTGCTCGGCCTCGGTCAGTATCTCTCCTTGAACAATTTTGTCTAGGACAAACTTCTGCGCGCCCCAATCCAATTCAGAGACCTCACGAAAATCAGCATCTTTTTCGCTCAGCGGTTTGCCCGCACGATTTTTTTCCATGGTCCTCTGATACAGACGATGGAAATAGAAGTTGGGGTTAATGCCAAGACTTAAACCGTGCTCTAGCGTGTCGATGTGCCAAATATTCATGGCATTGTCGACCGCTTGAATTCCCTTTTTGAGTGTGTAAAAGGTCTCGCCGTGATGGGAGCGGATTTTAAAACCGCGATACTGCAATTTGCGAAATCCTTTTTGCAGTTCGTTAAAATGCTCCTTACGGTAGAGTTCATTTTCACTGCCCACTGTATCGACATCCGTGACGTGCTCCTGTAAATAGGGGAACTGATCGAGCAGTCGCACGAGTTCATTCACCAAAGCTTCAAAGTTTTCTTTGCGCGAAGCATATTTACTGCTATCGAAAAAACTTTTTTCTTTTCTGAACGAAGGCGAAAGAATAAAGTTGAAATCGGGATGTTTCTTTTGAAAGTCTTTAAAACCTTCATACAGACCCAACAACACATCTTCTGGAGTGACATCATCGGCGCCGGGAATTTGATCCGCAGAAGTGGAGGCTGCGCGTGAAAGTGTGAATTTCAGTCTTACAGTTCCGACATTGTGCTTGTGATAGAGTTCTTGCGCCAAATGATAGGCACTATCCGCATGGGCCTTGCGGTCCACCAAAATCAATTTTGGCAAATACAAGATCTTCAGGTAAGTGGCAAAACCCTCAGTTTCACTGAGCCGGATCAGACGGTCCACGTCTTCGGAACTTTTGATGGGCCAAGCGGAGCTGCCATAGACTTCGGTGATTTTTCTTTGATAGATGTCCTTGTTTTTGCCCTCGATCAGTTTTTTAAGCCGGGGATAAATGAATTCAGCGGTGAGAGCCCCCGTCAGATGGATGTGCTCTTCACGATATTTCAAGGGGAAATGACGAAAAAAATCACAGAAAGCCTCGGTCACCGGATGCTGCAGCAGTTGATGAATGTCGATTTGGTTGATCGAAAATTTGTCCAGCAAGCTGCGGTACTCTTCGACTTGATCGAAGGCTAAAGCATTTTCTTTTTGAAATTCGCCAGAAGCCATCAGCTCCAATGTGTCCCGTAAGGAAATGCCGTTAGTTTCGCTGATCGTGCGAATGATATTGCGAAGCAGGTCTCGGCGCGATTTGTCTTCCAGTCGGAACTCGGTGAGTTTGCCCATCCTCCTAATTTATCGGTTGGCGCAGATACTTGTACATGACTTTGTGGGGACCAGTCCTTGGCACCTCAAAAACCTCACCCCAATATTTGAAACCTAGACTTTCATAGAACGGAAAGGCCACCACGCGGGCGTTGAACCAAAGTAAATTTCCCAATCCAGCCGGCGGTGCACCAGCATTCAGCTGTCGCTGAAGAATCAATTTTTCGCCGGCTTGGACCAGAGCGCGACCGGCCCCCTGTCGACGAACGGAGGGCTCGGTGGCCATGCCTCTCAGTCGATATATTTCACCGTCACCAGGAATTGAAGGGTGTGATTCGATTTCGAAAGACGCCGTTCCTACCAATTCACGGCCGTGAAAAGCGCCCAAATGAAAACTTCCGGCACGCAAATCCCCGGGATTCACATACTCCGCAGGCGGTTGGCCCGATCGCAAAACTCTGGCCCGTAAATCCAAGGTCTGATGATAAGTGATTTCTTCGATTTGAAATTTAGGGAAGGCCATTGAAACTCGCTATCCAACCTCGAAGCGCAAATACTGCAACCACGCCGGAGGTAAGGATGAGTACTTAAAGTTCATTTCCAAAGAAGGCAACCACGACGGTATGATGGGTTGCTTCAAAAGTGGCATGCGCGCACCCTCTGGCGTGCGATTGGCCTTTTTCTGGTTGCACTCGCGACAAGCGGCCACCACATTGGTCCAAGATTTAGGCCCAGCTTTGGAAGCCGGGACCACGTGATCCAGGGTCAAATGTTTCGGCGAAAATTTATCGCCGCAATACTGGCAAGTGAAGTTGTCTCGAATATAGATATTTTCCCGGCAGAAGCGAACGGCGCCATAGCTCCTGGGGCGCACATAGGTCTTCAGGCGCATGACACTGGGGATTTGGTAGCTGTGTCTGACAGAGCGGGCAAAGATGCTGTGGAACTCCACGACCTCGACCTTGCCTTGGAACCAAAGGATAATGGCTTTCTGCCAGCTCACGATTTTCATGGGCTCATAGCTGGAGTTAAGTAGCAAGGATCGATAGCTTACCGTTGGAACGGGGTCTGCCTGCATACCTTAATTATTGCGTCAAAAAGAGGCATTTTCAAGAGCCAAAATGAGAAAATGCCCAAACAAATTTTACTTGCTGAGGACCCATAAGAATGTTTTATGCTTCTCGGAAAGAGATATTTGTGGAGGATCTAAAATGCCCTCGTTCGATATAGTGTCTGAAGTGAATTGGCAGGAGGTCGATAATGGCGTCACTCAGGCGCAGAAGGAAATCATCGGCCGCTATGATTTCAAAGGCAGCAAATCAGAGATCCAGTGGGACAAAAAGCTGATAACTCTCTTAGGCGACGACGAGTATAAGATGAATGCCATGAAGGATATTTTACAAACTAAACTTCACCGCCGAGGTCTAGATATCAAGTCATTGAAGTTCTCTGACCCCGAGCCCGCCGGAGGAAAAATGACCCGGCAAAAGGTCGAGGTCTTGCAAGGTATCGAAAAAGAAGCGGCGAAAGAAATCACCACCTTCATCAAAAATTCCAAGATGAAAGTCCAGGCGCAAATCATGGACGACAAAATCCGCGTCACTTCAAAAAGCATCGATGAATTGCAATCGACCATGAATGCCCTTCGCGCGCAGTCCTTCAAAGTGCCATTGCAATTCAACAACATGCGCCCATAAGCACCCATATATTTTCAATCTTTCCCAGTTCGCAAAATTCAGGCTCTTCCTTTTATATTTTTGAGATGAAATCAAATGCACGCTGTAAAGAGGTAAAAAATACCGAACTGGGAAAGATCGAAATACTCTCCCAAAATACGTTTCAAAAATCCTTGTCTGAGCCCAAATTTCTTGTAACTATTATTTCAACGATTTTGAGAGTTCCGTGTTCCGAATTTTTCCGTGTCCATGGGCCCGAATCGATCCACAACCTGAGGAGGTTCCCATGGGTAAGAAGTTATACGTCGGCAATTTGCCATATTCCATCGACGATCAGTCGCTGGGCGATGCGTTCGCCCAGTACGGTACAGTGACGTCGGCGCGAGTGATCAGTGATCGCGAAACAAATCGCAGCAAAGGTTTTGGTTTCGTCGAGATGGAAGATGACGCCGCCGCGGACGAGGCGATTGAAAAAATGAACGGTCAGCCGTTGGACGGCCGTAATATCAATGTCTCTGAAGCTCGCCCGCAAGAGCCCCGCCAGGGTGGTGGTGGCGGACGTGGTGGCGGCGGAGGATCCCGCGGTCCTCGCTATTAAATTCTTCCCAATTCAAGCATGGGTCGCTATAAGGTCCCATGCTTGTCAATGTCAGTGATGCCGAAAACATTTTGAGGTCAGGGCACGTGGTGGCCATTCCGACAGAGACCGTCTATGGTCTTGCGGCCCGCATTGATTCAGAGTCCGCGGTCGGTGAAATCTTTAGCACTAAGCAGAGACCTTTTTTCGATCCGCTGATCGTGCACGTTCATAGTATTGACCAAGCGAAAAAATTGAGTCGGGACTGGAACCAAGTCGCTGAGGCCTTGGCGCGGAAATTTTGGCCAGGTCCTTTGACCCTCGTTTTGCCCAAGTCAGATTTGGTGAGTGGACTGATCACGTCAGGTTTAGACTCTGTCGGCCTTCGCTGTCCTGATCATCCACTGGCATTGCAACTGATTCGAAAAGTGGGCATCGCCCTAGCCGCGCCCAGCGCCAACCTTTTCGGGAGAACCAGCCCAACTTCTGCCGAACATGTCGAAACTGAATTTGCGTCAAAGGTTCCAGTGTTGGATGGTGGTCATTCGCAGGTTGGAATCGAAAGCACGGTGGTGCTGATTCGCGGCAACTCCGAACTATCAATTTTGCGCGAGGGCCAAATCCTGCAAAGTCAGTTAGAGCACGAGCTTCGTCAGGCGGGAATTACGCACTCTTGGTCGACACAAGTTTCTCGTGTTGAAAGCCCTGGACATTTGAAACATCACTACATGCCAAGTGTGCCACTCATCTACTGTCGGCAGATCCCGCGATGTGAAGAACATTTGCGTTCGGCCATCGAAACCGGGTTAAAAACCGCTCCCAACGAGGTGGAGGGTATTGTTCTTCGCCGACCAAAATCCCTGCGTCGATTCATCGAACTAAGTCTTTCGAGAGACCCACGACTAGCCGCCCGCGAACTCTATCAAAAACTTCGTGAACTCTCAGTGCAAAATGCCGACGTCATCTATTTTGTAGAGCCTGAGGCTTTTCGCAAAGGCCCCGAAACCGAACAGTGGCAGGCGATTCGTGATCGCTTAAGCAAAGCCGCGACCTTGCAATTGGACGAAGAACTTGCCTGAACAAAGTTTTCTTGCTCAAATCTTTTCCATGAATGGACTTTTTGCCTTGATCAAAATGACGGTGCAACTTCTGGTCGTGTCGTCGTTCATTTTGTGTTCCTTTTTAGTCGATATTTTTGTCCGTGATCCTATTCGTCGTCGCCACACCTATTGCCGCCTGACTAACTTTTACGGCGGCGTCTGTTTGCGGGTCATGGGCATTCAATTGACGGTGAAGGGCCAGCACCATCTTCAGGGCAAAAATTATCTGCTGGTTTGCAATCACACCGGTTTCATCGATATTTTCGCCGTGGCCTCACAGTTTCCGTCGCTGTTCATTACTTCTACGGATATGAAGGCCACTCCTGGGCTTGGCCTATTGACCGAGTTTGCCGGCTGCCTTTATGTGGACCGAAAAAATCGTTCCAACATTCACAAAGAAATTTTGGTGATCCGCGAAGCTTTACAGCAGGGCCTCAACGTAGTGCTCTTCCCAGAGGCCGCTGCCCATAGCGGAGAGAAAATTTATCCTTTCAAAAAAACGCTGATGACGGCGGCCGCGGGTACGGGTGTTGAAATTTTACCGGCCGTGATCAATTTCCGAAAAATCAACGGTCAGCCGATGGGACCGCAATGGCGGGATAATGTTTTTTGGTATGGCCCGGCTCCGTTCGTCGGAGCGGCCTGGCGGGCGTTTCAAATTCGCTCTGCCGAAATGGAATTGGAGTTTTTGACCCCGATCATTTGTGCCACCGAGGAGGCTCGGCGCGAAGTTGCAGCTAGGGCCCAACACATGATCGAGTCCAAATACACACCGATTCCCATTTTGAGTGAGATAAAGGTCTAAGTTCACGCATCACTTAAGACCAACGTCTTGTTCAGTTCGATGACGCAAACTCCGATCAGTTCTGTGATGGTTCATGGTAATTCAGTTTCGTTTACAGCTGGTGCTTACATCTTCCGCGAAGGGGATGCGGGGACCTGCGCCTATTTGGTGGAAAAAGGACAAGTTCTTATCACCATTTCCAAAGACGGAGAAAACGTACCAGTGGCCATCATCGGAGTCGGCGAAGTTTTTGGCGAAATGGCCATCATCGACGGCTTGCCCAGATCAGCCTCGGCATTTGCGCTCGACGACTGCGATCTGACAGTGATTTCAGAACGCCTCATGAGCGAGCGTTTCGCGGCGGCTGATCCCATCGTGCAGCTGGTGACCTTTCAGCTCATCAAGCGCATGCGCAGTGTGAACATGAAATTTAAAGGCCACGGAGCCTTGGCCAACCAAGAGTCTGTGAACAAACCTGCGGCCGTGCTAGGCGATGTGGCCCGCAAGCGCTTGAAACTGGAAAATGATTTGTTACGTGGCTTGGCTAAAAAAGAATTCTTTCTAGTCTATCAGGGAATTTTTGATTTGAAAACTCGCGACCTAGTGGGCTTCGAAGCTCTGTGCCGCTGGAAAAATCCAGAGCGCGGTTTAGTTCCACCGAACGAGTTCATCGATGTGGCCGAACAAACTTCCGTGATTTTACCTTTGGGCGATTGGATCATGGAACAAGGTTTTAAAGATCTGCTGATTCTGCAAGAGGCTTTGGGCCGTTCTGACCTCACCATGAGCATCAATGTTTCTTCAAGGCAACTGAACGATCCTGATTTCTGCAACCGGGTTGAAACTTTGCAAAACAAAATTCAAGTCAATCCCAAGAATGTGAAACTAGAAGTGACCGAGCGAATTTTTCAAGAGGGCGAGTTCATCCTTCCGACCATCAAAAGCATCGGCGCAAAGGGATTTTCTTTCGCCATGGATGATTTCGGTACAGGCTATTCTTCATTAACTTCACTGTTCAATATGAAAGTGGCGACCATCAAAGTGGATCGTTCCTTTGTGTCCACGATCATTAAAGACGTGCGCTCCAAAGCCATCGTCCAGGCCGTCGTAGCCATGGGGATCGAACTGGGTGTCGATATCGTCGCCGAGGGCATCGAGCACGAAGACGAGGCTCTTCTTTTAACGGCTCTGGGTTGTCATCATGGTCAGGGCTATCTCTTTGCGAAACCGAAACCTCTCGACGAAGTTCTGGATATTTTCGCTCCTAAAAAGGCTGCCGCTTAAGCGCTGTCGATTTTTTTTACATCCCTGGATTAAATATCTTCCATGCTTCTAAGAATGGATGTCTTTATCATCTTTTGATATAAAGACCGTGCTCAGTATTAACAATTTGAAGAAGGTAGTCCTATGAAAAATTTCGCAATAGTTACACTGTTTGTTTTTGGCACTTCAGCAGCACTGGCGGATGCCATTTCCTTCGAGTGCGGAGCACAGCGCGGACAGGGTTACGATAAAGCACAGGTTGCCCTCACTAGTGAAGATGTTAACCTTAGAGGCGGTTTTCAACTGCAGCTAAGTGGTAAGGCCGTGGCCGATGTAGACGCGAAATTCAGCGCACAAAACAATAGATGGGTCTACGTGGTCAGCGGAAAACACACTGGCAATCGCGGTAACAAATATGTCTTTAGTGGTCCATCGGGCTGCCAAGACGATGGCGACGTTGCCAGCTTAAGCATTTATCAAGCGGGTGTACTGACCCAGACGATTAAATGCGTTTGTTCCTCAGATTAATCTAGGGGTGCCGGTTCCGGATCATTCTTTGCTCTTGATACCTATAGGAATTTCATTGGTCCTATATGGTATTGGAGAGCCCAAAAGTGTTCAAAAGTTGGACAGCCGTGATACATTTTTTGCTTCGTATTTCCGTGCTCTGTCTGGCCGGCATGAATGTCAATGCTGCAGCCACAAGATGTGAGCAAGCCTATCATCCAATGACTTTACAGATTCCCGTGCTCTACCCTAAATCTCCCTTTCAAAACCATTATAATTACCGGAATAGCAACGATCGATTTCCTGTTCCAGCCTATCTTCTCTACACCGCGGATTACTTAGAGGCCGGAGTGTTGAATCACACTCCCTATGTTGCCACGAAGTCGGACGGTGCCAGGGGGCCGGAAGTCGCACGGATCTCTGGCGAGCGCTATTCCAGAAGACCGTGGTCAAATGGTTTCGTAGATTCCAGGGTGAAAATTGCTGTCGACTATGCCGATCGATCATTCTATTACGAGATTGCCTCGGATCAATCCCACGAGAGGTCTGACACAACAATTGGAGTGACGTATTCCTCATTCACTCAAGCTGACTTCGAAGCTAGAAGTGTGACCGCGATCCTACAAAAACCTCCCGAACAATTAACAGCCGAAGATCGTCGATTTCTTTTGCCTCAAGAAGAATCTCTTGGAGTGGCAGTGACTCGTTACTATGACAAATCGGGCAGGGGAATTATTTTAGAGTTCCGCTCTAACTCAAAGGAAAAAGGCTCACCAAAATTATTTGGCGACCAAATGCTCGTGGAAGAGATTCGAATGGCCTTTGAGATTGTCAAAGATTACCCAGATTTATATGACCAGCCGATCATCTACACCTACGGTGACGAGGTCAGCCTAAAGATGTATCATGCTCTGGGATTTGAGGTTCAGACCCACATTACGCCTTTGGATCAGCCCATAGAAAAAGACGGCACTAAGTGGTGGGTGATCGCTGTCACGCCGAAGAGATTCGAAGCCAATCTGTTCAAAATTCGGTACGGAATTTTTGGTCACAACATCGATGGTGTGAACCAGCCGTTTCCCCTTCATCTGGTCGACGGACGTATTGTGACTGCGGCAGCCCACACGAATATTTCCTTCGATAGGGATGGCCATGTCACGGAATTGACCCTTGATCATGACGCTGAGGTCGCACCGGATGTCTGGGCCAGCGCCGGTTCCCGAGTTCACTGGCTGGATGGAAAAATTGACTACGTCCAAAAAACAGCGAAGTCATTGATGGCTAATGTCGCGGGACCTAGCTTCGAAATACCAGCCGGCTCGGAAGTTAAATTTATTGAAAATGAAAGTTCTGGATATAGGGTTGAACAGATAAGAAATAATGAGCGGGAAATTTTTATTGATGGCTCGGGTCTGTCAATCGCGCCAAACTCCATTGCCAAATGGGATTTGCACTTACTGACGATTCAAAAACTTGGCCGAACTATAAAATTTCGAGATGGTGTGGTCGTGTCGGCCGGCGCTGGATTGCAGGTAAAATGGAAGGGCGACCATTATGACTGGACATATATTGACGGCCGTACCCCAAGAATAAAATAATTAAGTCACCAAACTCATGCAGTGACGGGTGACAGAACCCAGTAAGGCTTCCTTCTGGGACTGACCAATATCTTCAGTGAGCATTGCCACTAAGGCTCCGCTAATGACAATCTGTATTAGCCTTGCGGTTTCTTCGGCCGAGCGAAAAGAAAATAATTTTTGAGACCTGCCCAGATTTAACAGCGCAGTGATTCGTGCATGACCCATGTTTACCAGGTCGGTGTTAGTAGCTCTTTGCCCCTTTTTAATACTGCAGTTGAAGAAAAAAAGCATCCAAACCCGGCCATGATCTCTGTAATCATCAACCCAATCAAAGGTGGACTTAATGTAGGCGACCAGCTGATCAGTGGGCGTATGCTTGGAACGAATGGCCTCAACGGCCACTCGTTGAAAGTTAACCCGAATGTATTTTGCGACCATTTCGAAAAGCTCATCAGGATCAGGGAAATAGTGTTTTGTGAGGGCAAAGCTGCACTTGGAAAGTTTGGCTATCTTTTGATAGGTGGTTTGGTTAGCGCCGTGACGAATGTAGCATTGGATAGTCCCATTGATGATTCTGAGTTTCGTCGCCTGGGACTTAGTTAGCCCCTCGGCCTCAAATATTTCGTCAAATAGGACCTTTTGTATGTCCATCTTTTTTACATCCATGAAATAAGTATAAGCTCATTTCATAAAAATTGATATTAATATCAAAAAAATTGATAAAAATATCAATTATGGTACAAATGCACTGCGCAATACAGCGCCAAATAGAAAGGATCGATTATGAAAACCGACAAACAAGTAAAAACGATATTAATGGGGTTGTTATTGATAGCCAGTCTGACCGGAGTGAAAGCCCAGGCTTTCAATGAGCCCGTTCTGTTGATTGCCACAGTTAAAGTGAAGCCCGGCGCTGAAGAGGCGTTCAAAAATGCAGCAGTGAAGATTCTGGCGCCGACTCGGGCAGAGGAGGGCAGCTTGAGTTACTCCTTCAATCAATCACCCCAAGACCCCACTGAATTTGCGACAGTCGAGATCTGGCGCTCCCAGGCTGACATCGATAAGCACATGAAGTTGAGTCACATACAGACTTTCTTCTCAGAAGTCGGAAGCCTATTCGCGCCGGGATACCCAATTTTAAAGGAATATCAGCAATTTGAAAAATAGACAGACTAAGTGAGTAACAACAACCAAAGAAAAGGAAGACAATATGAAGAAAGTAGGAATGTTTTTAGTGGCATTGGCAATAACGTCATCAGCATTGGCTGGAAGTAAGATTCTTTCTTGTGTTAACGGTGATGGCACGGACAGTGTGGATCTATATCAAAATGAAAATGGCACGGTGGTGGCTGTGGTCACACAAGAATCTTTTGGGGGTTCAGCTCCTCAGTTCAAATATCTGGTGGGAGTGAGCCCTCTTTCGCCGGGAGGTTCGCGAGTGATCTTGGACTCCAATAAAAAATTTGCACTGAGCCTTCAGGTCAATCACAAAGATTTTTTGAGTGTACCTGAAATTCGTATCAATGAACCAGTGAGCTGCAAATAAGATCGTCATATGACGGCAGATACTGCTGCGGGACCAAAGACGGAACCGCAGCATTTTGAGATATATTACAGTTTTTCCCTCGTTACGCCGTAGCGTGATAGCTACATTAAAAAACCAACCAAGAATTCGAAAGGAACCCCCATGAAAAATTTATTGTTCGGCTTAATTATGTTCTCCGGCGTATTCGCCAGCGCTGCAGGCACGTTCAAATTGACTAGCAATTTAAAAGCAGGTCAGCCAATTCCAGCTGACTATTACGGCAATCAATTTGGCTGCACAGCCAAAGGTGAGTCTCCGGAACTAGAGTGGAGCAACATCCCTGAAGGCACAAAATCTTTCGGGATCACACTGTACGATCAAGATGCACCGACAGGCTCAGGATTTTGGCATTACGTCGTTTTTGACATACCTGCCGATGTTCACAAAATCGATTTGGGCGCTTTGGCAAAAGGTGCCATTCCAAAAGGCGCTGTAGAGTCCAACACGGACGCCGGCAAACCTGGATTCTTCGGTCCATGCCCACCCGTGGGAAGAAAGCACACTTATATCTACACAGTTCATGCGTTGAAAGTGGATAAATTAGGTGTGCCACCAACATCAACTGCCGCTTATGTGGGATTTAACATGTGGGGCAACTCGCTTGGTAAAGCTTCATTCACGGTGACTGCTGGTCCTAGGAAATAGAAGTGTGCATGGTTGCTGAGGGTATGAGTGCCTCAGCAACCTCGGTCAGTAGCGGAAAAACCCTTTTCGCTTTGACGTTGATCACGGAATTTCTTCTTTCAACGGTTCCCCAAATTTCTAAAAGACTAGAGCCATAAATCGCCAGACGATCTTTCTGATAGACGTCTGGCGGTATCACGATGTTGATAAATCCGAACTCGTCCTCCAAAGTGATAAAACACATGCCTTTAGCCGTGGGTGGTCGCTGCGTGAGGCTGATCATACCTGCAATACGAATTTTTTGTCCGTCCCCAGCAACACGAACTTTTTTGCCATCAGAAAAAGGCACCTGCTGCTTTTGCAAAAGAGCCTCGTTCCTCTGATCCAAAGTGCTGCGCAAGATCGACATGGGATGCAGGTGCAGAGAAAAACCTTTGTGTGCGTACTCCCGCTGCATTTCTTCCCACTGGGATTCGAAGGGGAGCTCAGAATTTTTTTCTTGAAAATTTTCTCGCGGCAATCCCCACAGAAAACTATTTTGATCCAAGGACATGGATTCGATCTCCCATAAGATCTTTCGTGGCTGGTCGCTGAAGCACTGGAAAGCCCCAGCTGCGGCCAGTTTCAGCAAGTGGGGACGCGAAAATCCAGTGCGCTTGGCGAAGTCACTGACGTCAAAAAAGGGGCGCAGGTTTTCGATTTCTCGCAATAGTTTGGTGGGAATCCCGTGAACTGAGCGAAAACCCACACGCAGATCCAAAAGCTCGGCTTGCGGCGAGGGCTCTAAGCTGTAATCATAGTTCGAGTGTTGTACATCCAGTGGCCGCATTTTCACCTGGTGCCTTTGCGCATCCGCAATCAAATTTCTAGGAGAGTAAAACCCCATCGGCTGCGAATTCAAAAGCGCGCAGGTAAAAACATCCGGATGACGAATGTGCAAATAGGCACTGGCGTAAGTGAGCAGCGCAAAACTGGCCGCATGACTTTCAGGAAATCCGTAATTGGCAAAGCCTTCGATGGTTTTATAAATCTGCTCGCAATCCTTGTCCGAAATTCCATTTTCTTTCAGGCCCTGGAAAATGCGTGTGCGTACTCCTTCCATGGTGCCTTTTTTCTTCCAAGCCAAGGACATGACCCGGCGAAGTTCATTGGCTTCCCCGGGTGAAAATCCGGCGGCGGCCACGGCGATCTTCATGACCTGCTCTTGAAAGATGGGAACTCCCATAGTTTTTTTCAGAACCGGCTCAAGGCTAGGATGAGGATACCGAACTTTTTCAAGACCGGCACGACGCTGAAGATACGGGTGCACCATGCCCCCTTGCAAAGGCCCCGGTCGCACCAAGGCGACCTCTACCACCAAGTCATAAAAGCACTTGGGTTTCAGTCTGGGCAGAGTCTGCATCTGCGCCCGGGATTCAATTTGAAAAACCCCGACAGTGTCGGCCTCTTGAATTTTTTCGTAGGTGAGGGGATCTTCGGGAGGAATCTGCGCTAAATTCCAGTGGATGTTTTTATGCTTGCGTAAAAGCAGCAAAGACTTCTGAATGGCCGTCAGCATGCCCAGACTTAAAACATCGATCTTCATCAGTCTTAAAAAATTCACGTCATCCTTATTCCACTGAATGACGTACCTGCCATTCATGCTGGCTTTTTCCACTGGAACGATTTCAGTGATAGGATTGTGCGAAATCAAAAATCCACCAGTATGAATTCCCAGGTGCCTGGGAAACCCTTGCAGAGACTGGCCGACAGCCAAGAATAATCTCCAGCGGTGCTCATCAATGCCGAAACGCTCATGCATGCACTCTTCGCGCAGCCGCCGAAAACCATCACGGCCAATGAATTTGATCATGGCGTTCACAGTCTTGAGCGGAATTCCTAAGACCTTGGCACTCTCGCGAATCGCCATGCGCGTTTTGTAGCGAATCACAGTGCAAACCATAGCTGCATGTTCGGCGTCGTACTTCTGGTAGATGTGCTGGATCACTTCTTCGCGGCGCTCGTGTTCAAAATCGATGTCAATGTCCGGCGGCTCGGCACGCTCTAAAGAAATGAAGCGTTCAAAGAGCAAATCAATTTTGGTGGGATCCACGGAAGTGATGCCGATACAAAAACAAACCACGGAATTGGCGGCAGAGCCCCGCCCTTGAAATAAAATTCCCTGCGCCCGAGCGAATTGACAGATTTCTTCTAGGGTAAGAAAATAATCCTCGTACTCGAGCTTGCGAATGATTTCCAATTCATGACTCAGCATTTGCACCACCGATTCGGGTGGGCCCTCTGGATATCGCCAAGCAAGTCCTTTAAGGCTGAGGCTACGAAGTCGATCACTGGTGGTTTCGCCGGCTTCCAGCGCTGCTTGCGGATAGCGATAGCGAATTTCGCTCAGCGAAAACTGAATTCGCCGAGCAATTTCCAATGTCACCTCGATGAGGTCAATGCGATCCTGCCAAAGCGCGCTCAGCTCTGGAAGTGTGTGCAAGTGTCGCTCGGCATTTTGGATCAGAATATCCTTGGCCTCAGTCAAAGTGGTGTGATGCAAAATGCAAGTCAAGGTGTCGAACACCACCTTGCGCTCAGCCGTGTGCATGAATGGTCTTTGTGTCACAAAAAGTTTAGCGCCCTGTTCTTTCTCTAAGCGAAAAGCTTCTTGCCCCAGCAGTATGGATTCCCAAGTGAGATCCCGATGAATCGGAATATAAATGCGATCAGCGAAAGCTTTCTGAAAAGCCAAGAAATTCTGCGGGTGAGCGAACAGCAGAAGATCTTCACCATGTTCGATGATCTCAGCACTAGTGACTTTCGAATAGCCTTTCTGAGCATTGCGCTTGCCCAAAGTCAGAATTCGACAAAGATTGAAATACCCCTTCTGCGTGAGCGGAATCAGAGTCACGGAATGACCCTGATCTGCGAGAGTCAGCTCCGTACCAAAGACGGAAATAAATCCCTTCTTAGGATTGGGCGAAGCCGTGAATAACTCCGGCGCCGTGGCCGTTTGAAAAGCGCGCACGACGCCGTAGAGTCCATTCAAATCTGTGATGGCAATACCATCGTAGCCCAGACGAATGGATTCCTCGACCATTTCTTCGGGGTGAGAAGCCCCCTGCAGAAAAGAAAAATTACTGCGCGCGCAGAGTTCGACAAAAGATCGTGCAACAGAAATCGGCGCCGAGTGTTTCAATCAAAATAACCATGCAGATAATACTGCTGTTCCTCCAGGTCCTGATAGATCCATAGCAACTGCCCTTCGGTGGAAATGGCAAAATAGTAATCCCGTGCACGATGATTTTCCTTAGGCGAGCGACGGAAGTACTCCCACCAAGCGGATTCAATGCGCTCACTGGGAAGCTGCGAAAAAAACTTCAGCTGCTCGATAAAGTGCGGGGAAAGGGCCAAGGGCTCCTGCAAAATGAGGGAAGGACGGGGGCTTTTTACAAGGCCCTTGGCATAAACGGACTTCACTTGAATGGAATCATCCAAGCGAGAAATAAAATCTTCAGGTGAAAGAGTCTTGGGCCAATCCGAAATCAGCCGATAACTGCGCTCGGGGAAATGCGAAGGTTCGGGCTGCAGAAATCCCATCTCTACATCCGCTTGTTTGGCAAAACTGATCAAGCGCTGCCAGCGGTCCTGGCCGGTGTCGCAAGTTTCAAACATATCCAGCTGTTGAATTTTTTCCGGAGAGTCAAAAATCGTGATTTCAAATTCCGAAACAGGATTTTGCAGATCGATCTGGTCTAGTTTATTTTCCAACAGATCAATGAACAGGCTAAAATTGCGATTGGGTGAAACAGGCTCTATTTTAAGCACGTGCTGCTGCTTGGAATATTCACAGTGCAAAATAATTTCGATTTGTGTGGCAAAACGCTGCAGTCCTTCCAGACGCAGAAACAACAGATCCAAGCAAGGCTCTAACTTCTGCATCAGCACTTCGCTGAGCGAAACAGGATCATCAAAGTGGCCGTAACTAGTGAGCGGATCCAAGGGAATAAAAGGAGTGATGGGTTGATCCTCCCGTAGGTGCAGTCTTTTCCACAGAGTTGTCCCCTGAGTTCCCCAGCGTTCACGAAAAGAGGGCAGATCAAAATGCATCATCTGGTCCAAGTGACGAAAGCCCAGAGTTTGAAAAAACGAAATAATATGCTGCAAGCGCGCAGGATGCTCCCACGGCGAGAGTCCTTCTAAATGCAGCAGCGCCGACAAAGGCAATTGCGATAAAGTCTTCTGATCTTCACCCACCGGAGAAACGGTCGGTGCCCCCGGCGTCAGCGCCAAGGCTTGCGCCGTGTACGGATGATCTGCAATCGCCGCGCGTACTGAGTCGGAATCTTGAACAGTGAGGCTCAACCGCTGTGCTAGCTCTAAAGCTTTAGCTAGTACCCGATCGTCGCCCCCCAGCAACCCAGCGGTCGACTCAATATCAGCAAAAATAAGACCAGGATCACGAAACTGAACTCGAGGAGAGAGGGGTAAGAATATTTCAGCATAAAACGCCTCCAGTTTGGAATTGTGGTTGGTGTTGAATTTCAAAGCTAAGGTCCGCATGAATCATACTCCCTGCAATAGTGAATGGTGTTGGACGGTGAAGGGCTCTGCGTACGGTGTAAAACTCACGATGACATTCAATGATGAGGGCAAATAGCGGGTTCACCACCACTTGTTTTAGGTGCGAGATCAAAACCAGTGCGACTTGATGAATACGAGCTAATTTTTTCAATTTCTGAATCTGATGATTTTTCAAAAATGCTTGGGTCCAATGACAACCGATCATTTCAAAAATTCCACTGCTGATCATTTCCTGCAGAGTCCAAAAAAGCTGCGATGCTTGTGCCGGTTGTTTCACCACCAGCAGGCGACGCAGATCAATCTTCCTCTGTAAGAGGGGGCCGGGCATTAGCTCCGATTCTGAATTCACCCAAGCCACCCATTTCTTGCCATTTTCTTGGCATTTGTGAATCTGGGCAGCGGTCTGCAGCCACAGGCTGGTGGCCCCCGTTCCGGGTTTGCCATGCAGGAGCGTGAGGTCGCCTTTCGGAAGTCCCCTCCACAGAAAAAAGTCATCAAAGACGCCAATTCCTGTGGCCACTCCTTCAGGAGGCCGAAGTTGATCGAGCGAGAGAAGGCTGTGGCCCATTCTCTCTTTCAACTCTTCAATAATGTTTTTTCCCAAAGCCTCTGCGGCTGGGACCTGTTCGAACGGGATTTCAGTTTTCGGTGTTTTGGACATGGTTTTCCCCTTCCTTGGATGAAAATCCAAAGTTAAACGTTGTTGTTTGAACTTTTTCTTTTTTCGGGAATCCTTTTGGCAAAAGACTCCGATTAAAGCCCTTGAAGGGCCTTAAACTTTATTTTTATTTTTTGAGCGTTGGGTGGGACCTAGAATTTTCGCAGCAGACCCACTAGGACACCTTGGATGTCGACCTTCTCTGGCTGGTACCACATGGAGTTCATGGTGGAGTTCGCCGGTCGAAGCTCGATCATCTTTTCTTTTATTTCTGGATGAGGCCGCAGAAAATATCTTTTGACGGTGGATTCATTCTCGATGGAAGCCACCACGATTTCGCCATTGCTGGCGTTAGCTTGTTTTTGAACTAAAATAATGTCTCCGTCATGAATTCCATCTTCAATCATGGAAGAGCCCGAAACTTTCAAAGCGAAAGTTTTATTCGCATTGCGAACCATCGAAGGTGGCACGTCCACAGTTTCATCATGAGTGTAAGCTTCCAAAGGACGACCAGCGGCGACTTTACCTAATAAAGGTAAGGACAAAACTTCTTCCCGCATGGGTGTCACAGAATTTTCGGATTCATCAGAAAATTCGGCGGCTTTTTGGACCATCTTCAAAACCGTCTGTTGCACAGAATTGGAAGAATGCAAAATCTGAATGGCGCGTTTTTGATTCGAGGGAATGGCGATGTAACCTTTTTGAATCAACTGCTTCAAATAATTCTGAACCGAATTAAAAGAGGCGAAACCAAAATGATCTTTGATCTCCTGATAAGAAGGGGAGATGCCTCGCTCGCTTAGACTTTGCTCAACATAAGTGAGCACGGTCTTTTCTTTCTCTGTCAGTGTAGGAAGCTGGTTCATAATCCACCTCATTGATATACACACAACTTACAGTGTAAATTATATGTAAGTCAAGAGCTGCTTCGGGAACTAGACGCAAGTCAAAAAAGTTTTTAACTAGCTAAAATTACAAGAAAAATTTTAACTCATGACTGCTCGATGCATCAGAATTTTTGTTCAGTTTCAGGTTCTCCGTTCACAGTTCCCGGTTCACCGTTGCAGTTTGGGGAGTAAATCGAATTCCAACGGCAGCCGTGAACCGGGAACTGTGAACGGAGAGCTTGAAACTGAATAATTAAAGTTCAAACCCGCGATTCCCACCGCTGCCAAGCAATGGTCTCAATCTCTTTCGCCAAGATCAGATGATTCGAAAGAATCGTATAAAACTCCTGCATATCGATACGAAGTAAAATCGAATCGCGCTGAGCCTGGGCAGTGGCGGTGCGCTTGCCTCCGCTCACCATCAAAGCCACTTCGCCGAAAATTCCGCCTTGGGATAACGCTCGCAGTGATTTTCCTTTTTGTGAGAAGGCGATATTTCCTTGCACAATGATGTACATGCAATCGCCGGGATCGCCTTCTTTCGCCAGAATCGCACCTTCTTTGGCGCGAACAATCTTTCCAGCGAAAACTAGGCTGTCCAAAGTTTCCGACGGCATGTGCGAGAAAACTTCCGAAGCCAGCAGTCCTTGCAGCACCCAAAAGCGCTGCTGCAAAACTTCCGCTTTGCCAGAATCAATGACCTCTGCCAACGCAGCATCATGCTGAATCACTGCCAGCGTTGTCGGAGCCAAAGTGATCACGTCAGCACTGCGCGGTCGACCCAAGAGAAAACCACCCTCGCCAAACATCGAACCAGCGGGAACGGTGCTCATCAACTGTCTTTTGCCGTCGCCAAAAATTCGGTACACCCCCACGGTTCCATCAATGGTGGCGAACATCTCTCGGGATGTGTCGCCCGTTTTGCAAACGCGAGTGTTGGCGGGCACGCTTTGAATGCGAGTGTTTTTTAGAAACAGCTGCACGACCTCTTTGGGCAAGGTGCGGAAGAAGGGCAGGTGCCTGATCAAATCCGGGTTGGCCACGACTTGGCCCTTCGAGGTCATCGCCAAGTCTTTCACCCCAGTCGCACTATTCGCTTTAGCCAGAGTGAAATAAGAAAGATATTCCGGATTCGTGATCCAGCCGATTTTCGTCATCGACTCCAAAAGATTGTACAGCTCACGAAAGGAAACCAACCAGCCCTTGGCGATAAAATCCATCACGGTCTTGTGCACGCTGGAACCATGGATCAGCTGATCGAAGTACTGATATTGCCTGGCCGAGATTTCCATTTTATGGCCGCCGCACTCAAGCACGTAATGCTCGCCTTTTTGCTTCACTTGAATGAGGGCAAACATGATCGGACGCTGTTCAATCCACATGGAATAATCCTAAGGTATCAAGTTCTACTAGTCGCTGATTTTCGTGACCCTCGGAAGATTTTCCTGATTGGTTTTCAAGGTCGAACAGTTTTGATAAAGCAGCAGCAAAAGCGGAAGCAGAAATGTGAGCAGCAGAAATCGTCTTTCTAACTTTTGATTGAACAAACCCACCCCAGCGTCTGCGACCAATTGCGTTACACCACTCTCAGTGTGACCCTGTTCCTCCGAATACGCTGCAATTATATTCGTGGTGTATCGTCTTGAGACACAGCTCTTGCCACAGAGCTGAAATCAGCTTACTAATTTCCTTTAGCCGGAGGTGACCCATGGGAGAATTCAGTCTTACACACATTTTATTGTTAGCCGTGATCGTTTTGATATTCTTCGGTCCAAGCCGACTGCCAGCACTGGGTCAGTCCTTAGGCAAAGCCATCCGCGGCTTCAAAAGCGGTTTGAACGAGATCGATGCTGAAGCGAAAAACGTGGTCGATCCTAAACCGACTCAGAATCAAACACAGGCTCAGTTGAAATCTGGAACCACGACCGAGCACACAGTGACCACTTCGACCACCGAAAAAGACAAAGCCTAATCCGGCTGAGACTTTTACGTTTTATCCACTGGCACTTTCAATTCTTGTAGGGCTTTCTTTGCGGGGAGTGGCTGATGAAAAAGTGCTGCCACCGCCGTCTGCGGCCAGCATTAAAGATCTTTGCGTAAAAACCCTGAGTGGCTTCGCAAGTCCTGCGGATAAGGACAAAAAGAAATCCGACACGCATTTACTGGCCGATGTCTGCGCGCAAATGCAGGTGATGCCAGACTGTGAAAGCGTCGAAAAAGTTCCCATCTATCATTTTGAAAAACTGAGCAGTAAAAAAAACAGTCAAAGAATTTTGGTTTTCTCACTGATTCACGGGGATGAAACTCCCGCAGGCAGTGTGGGCCGATTTTGGCTGGAGCGCCTGCAGGGCATCGATCCGCGCAACTCCTGGCGAGTGATTCCGGTCCTGAACCCTGACGGGCTTAAACGCAAGACACGGACGAACGCCAACGGCGTCGACGTGAATCGCAATTTTCCGACGAAGGATTGGGATGCCAAGGCGGTGGAGTATTGGAAAAAAGAAGCCAAATCCAACCCGCGCCGTTTTCCTGGGCCGTCAGCAGGCAGTGAACCCGAAACACGCTGCGCGCTCAAACACATCGAAGAGTTCAAGCCAGACTTGATCGTTTCCATCCACACGCCGCTGAAAGTTCTAGATTTCGATGGTCCGAAAGTGAAGCCACCCAAATTCGAATATTTGCCGTGGAAGAGTTTGGGAAATTATCCGGGAAGCCTTGGCCGCTACATGTGGTTCGAACGCAAGAAGCCCGTGCTGACCATGGAGATGAAAGAGGATCTTCCCAGTAGTCCGAAGCCCTTCGTTGAGCTTCAGGATATTATCGGATTTCTAGTGAGTCTTGAGTTTGGGCAGGAGAAGAAATAGCAAAAGCAGTTTTAGGTTTGACCCAGCTATAGTGATTCTCCTTTGGTGGAATCGGTGGTTTTGATTTGACCAACACGTCCATTGGAAGAGGTTACGCCGCCACTAGGTCAGATACAATTGTGGTTTATGCGCAGATTTCTGTTTTCGGGGTTATTGAGTTTTGATCGGCCATGGAGGCAAAAATAAGGACCAGCCTTGCAACAAAGGCCCCTAATTCTTTAAATCAGCGACATGACAATGCACGATCACTTTACCATCATCGAAATTAACTGGCTCTTTTGTAGAGGCAAGAAACATAGAAAAAGGTAGGTCATGCGTCGACATGTCTGTGATGGTGACGAACAGATCCTGATTGGATGATGGGTCTTGAACTTGAACTTGAACTTTCATAAATGTGACTATAGACAGTTGCCGCATTTGTTTTGCTACGGGAGAGTCTGGCGAAATAATAATGGCCTCGGACCCTCTGACAGGTCCATTGGCAGTCATATAAAATCCATCCACCTTGTGGGAGTCAGAAATATCAACAGTACCGTTGAATTCATATCCATGCAGGTCTGTTATATGGCAAAAAAGTTCCTCAGCGTTGGCGAAGGATGGGTTCATCAAATAAATTAAGCAGATTAAGATTGAATATTTCATAAAATTCTCCGTTAAGTTTTAGAGATCAGTTATTTAATTTCAGTGAACCAAGAACTAATATAGTTATCTGTGCCAGGAAGCTGCTCACCAATGGATAGAGACGAAGGCTTGTCTTCCTCGATATACACTCGCAAGAGCAGCGTACTTCCAGGCTGCGTGGAAAATGGCATACTGACTGTGCTACAGGAACCCTCGGATTCGTTCTCTAGAAATGTTATTTTCATAGATTTATCGTCCAAGGGCTCTACATTCCATTTAATTGTTATCGTTCCGGTATCGCATTTTTCAACGTGTAGGATTTGATGACCTTGAAAGACTATATATCCAGGGCTAGAGGTCTCTTCCCATTTTTTATTGGCAAGATCGCTGAGTCCACCGATTCTAGGGGCCAGCGAACAGGTGACCTTGGTCACGTTTTCTTTCGCCATTAATTTCAAAGCTTTAAGTTCGGCATCAGCTTTATCTTGTGCTGTGATGCTAGTCACCGTCATCAGGGGCGGAGTCTTTTCATCCTTCGCAATACATTGATACTCATTGGTCGTTTGGGCCATAGAGGTTGAGGTCAGAGCAAAGACGGTAGTAAGTAAAAGCATTTTCATAAAGTTCTCCAAATATTAAGTGAGTTAAATTTCAAAAATTGTCTTGTACGGATTTAAGCATCGTCTGGATATCTACAATTTCTTTTTCCAGGGTGTTCATGTCACCGGGAACGAGCTTGCGGATCGTGATTGATGGAACCGGAAGTGCATTGCTAGAGTTAAAGCCCGTCATCGCAGCAGCTTCAAATTCTGACAACGGCATTTCACTTTTTGATCCAAAGGCCGAAGTGACTTGTTTCATTTTATCTGGAGCACAGAGGCTCATCAGATTCATGCTCTTTAGAAATGCCCCTGTCAGAGCCGAAACTTCTTTTGGCGCCGAGAATATGATCCCGTTACCGCCAGAGCTGACCCAAGAGTGCCAATTCTCTAGCATGACAACATTGATGGATGCTCCGATGAAGCCGATGCCAACACAGATCTCTGGAGCCTGGTAGCTCGCCAACCCTGCATGGAAGGAATCAACGTTCGCGACTGCATCGGAAAGATCTGAACGATAACGCTTAACCAGTTCGGGAATTTTATCCAATGAATCACTGCTCAAGCTGGACTTCACCATGGACTGAAGAAGGACGGCCTCATCCTCTGTCGCTCCCATGGTATGAGACATTTCATGAACGACGAGGGCCAAAACTTCAGCCTGTGCGGAATCATGACCTAACTTGGCTGAAAGTCGTTCTAGGCTAAAGCAGATCTCTGGGGAATCTTTGGCGCTCGCATCCTTATCATCCCATTGAGTGTCATGGCAGGGCCCAGTCTCTATCGAATTGAAGCGGACTTCTTTCAATGACTGGTAGACTGTTTTCGGACCAAGAAAAAGTTTCTGATAGACAGAGGCTATGGCTCCCAGATCGCTCTTCCGTCCAAAGGCACCGATGAGCTCGATCCTTCGAAGGACGTAGACCGCGGAATCTTTTGACTGATTGATCAGGTCCTTTATTTCGCCTTTGCTCAGCGGTGATGACCCGATCGTATTTCCGCCGCCACTTCCATTACCCCCAGCGTTTAGGCTCGAAGGGGTCATCGCTCCAGCGGCCGATTCTTTGGATTTGTCGACCATATCCTTCGGGCTTACAGCCGTTGGTTTGGAGGGATCACGTTGGAGTTGATCAACAAGATCCTTTGTCGTGGGCTTGCTAACAACGGGTTGTGGCGAAGCATTTCCGGTGCCATTGGCGCCATCGGCAAAACAGGGCGCTGTCGAACCAATGGTCAGGATGACAAAAGTGAGTAAAAATATGGGCCTCATTATTGGATAACCTCGTAATTCATTGGCTACAAGTGCACTGGGTTTCGAGAGTGCAGATTGCGTACCGCTTCGCGTTTTTAAAGTCATATGACCTCCTAGTTGCACCATTTATAAAGTACTTGTTGCTGCCACGCAGCATTAATGTTATAAATTACAGTATGAACAATTGATTAGGAATTAATAGATTATGGAAAATAACAATATATTTAGCTATATAGATTATCTAGCATTTATAAGAAAAATGCTAGATATGAACGCTCGCACCTACGGATACAAGGCCAAGTTAGCGGCAGCAGCGGGTTGCCAGAGATCCTTTCTTTCCCAAGTCCTGAGTGGTTCAACACACCTTACGGTAGAGCATGCAGAAGGGCTTGGAAATTTTTGGCAACTCCGAAAGATCGAGAAAGAATATTTTCTAAATCTAGTTCTGCTGGCGCGCGCGGGAAGTAAATCTCTCAAAGAATTCTTGCGACAAAAAATCAACGACATGCGAAGAGATCAAGAAAATCTAGCGAAAAGAATCACAGAGAAAACAATTCTGCCGGATGAGAATGCGGCAATTTTTTACTCCAACTGGCAATATCTTGCCGTTGTTATCTTATTAACTATTCCCGAATTTCGCACGGTCGAGTCCATCGCACGAAGGCTTAATCTTAAGAACGATATCATTAAAAAAACGCTGCAGGATCTTGAAGCGCTAGGCCTTGCTGTTCGCTCGGATGATATTTGGCTGGCGACAAGTACGACTATTCACGTTCCGCGAGACTCCAAATTCAATTCGTTGAACCACACGCACTGGCGCAACCAGGCGGTACAAAACTCATTTCTTGGCGACGAAGAATCGGTTCATTACACATCGGTTTGTTCACTCAGCAGAGCTGATGCTGAAAAAATGAAGCAACTCATGTTTCAATTGATCGATGAGAGCCGCAAGCTGGTTGCGCCCTCCAAGGAAGAGGAACTTTTTTGTCTGACCTGCGACTGGTTCAAAGTTTAAAAAATTCGTCAGACCATAATGCTCTCGGCGAGCCATTCAATGACTCAAAAAAAGCATCAAACCCAAACTTCCGATAACATGGGTGAAGATAGGAACGAATATTGATTTTGTGGAAACCCGTGAAATTCCTAAGAGGATACCCAAGCTGACCAAAAGAACTTGATAAGTCCATGGGAAGCTAAAATGAGAAAATCCAAAAATAACTCCGGACAATAATACTGCTTTGGTTCTTGAACAGGAGTCTTCTAATGCTTGAAGAAGGAATCCTCGGAACAGAAATTCATTTAAAACCAGCAAAAAAATGGCTGGAACGGTGACTTTGTGACCGAGAACTCCCGGAAAGTAGTTGGGAAACCAATAAAGTAACCCGATTCTCACTAGGCTCCATAAAACACCAACAATTCCCCATGTTATGAAAGCTCTGATACTGGCTGGATGTATGCCGAAAAAACTTCGGATGTCCTTGGCGTAGGTCTTCCGACAAACGATAACTAGAAAAAGTGATGCCACCAAATAGGAAAAAAATTTCAGGCCGAAGCCGTTGAACAGTGATCCAGACCATCTATAAATTAATGGGTAGCCTAAATTTAGGAAAAGCTCAGCAAGTCCAAAATAAAAGAGGGAAGTAAAGACCGAAAAGCGCTTGTCCGGTTGCAAAACCAACTCTTCGTCCGCATCTTCGTTGATCGGTTCTGATTCTATCTGTTGGTTCAGCCAGTTCCTTAGATCAGTCTGCAGCTGTTCGTCGACGACTCCATCAACGATGACTTCATAACTGGGCATTCCGTAAATTGCGGCCACGATATTCTGTCGAACCGAAAAATCTTTTTGTGCAAAGAACGATTCAACAAGGCTGGCCTCAGCAGGATTCGATGTTTGATAAACATAAGACAAAGTCGAGATTCTCCTGAATTACAGAAAAACCGACAAATGGAATAACAAACTGATATTGCTGCTTTGATATGGATCATAGCCACCACTATTTCGCATAGAATATTCCGTGTAACTGAGAGATGGTCCGAAGGCCACCGACGCGTCCACGAAATAATTGAGGCCCACTTTTGCAGTCACAGACAAATTTGAGTAGGCGTTATAAGAAGAAGCATAGTTATTGTTGTATAATCCACTGCCGCCGGCAAATGCCGCCCATTGGGCTTTTTGCATGAAATAGTAAGTGAAGCTGGGGCCAGCTCCGTAAGTTTGATAATCGGCGCTGGTATACAAATTGACCGTTCCGCCAACAGATAGTTTATCCATAACAAAATATTCGACAGCGGGATTTAGTGTTACTCCAAATCCAGTGGCCGAGCCATACCCCAATGCGAACGAGCCTCCCACTTCAATGTTGGATTTCAGAATATTCGCCGGCCGACTCAAATCGCTTGAAGCGGTCAGAGGCTGGGAAGAACTCTGGACAGATTCTTGAGCCAAAGAAAAATGAAAAGACAGGGTCGCCAAGACGAAGATGGATATAATGCGCATGTAAAGCCCCTTTTTTTAGAAGCTTTAGCTAGCTCAGTGGAACATGTCAATCGCTTCGATCAGTGAACCTCGCACCAGCGGCCCATGGCTTGCAGTCCGAAGCCCTTTGTTGAGCTTCGGGACATTATTGGTTTCTTAGTGAGTCGAATTAGGGCAGGTTCAGGTTCTCAGCTCAATCAGCTATCGGCGCCCGAATATTTGGCAACTGTGCTCAAGAGTGTGGCGATTTCGATAGGTTTGGTCAAATGAGCATTCGCTCCTGCGAATCGTGTCTTTTCTCGCTCTTCGTTCATGGCATGCGCGGTTAAAGCGACGATGGGCTTTTTATATCCTCGTTTACGCAATTCGGCGGTCGCCTGAAGGCCGTCGAGAACGGGCATTTGAATATCCATAAGAATGATATCATAGGTCTTGCCGAGCGCCATATCGACGCCCATCCGTCCGTTGTCGGCGGTCTCCACAATGATTCCTTTGCGCCTTAAAATAGACTCGATGAGAAGTCTGTTATCTGCAGAGTCATCGACGACCAACACACGAAGGCCCGCGAGGTGCGGAGTCGGCGTCGCTGGCCGATTTTCCTCGATGAGGTTTTGCTGCTTTGAGGTACTGGACGTCTCTGTTGCTGCGTCGATCGAGATTGAGATGACGAATTTTGTGCCAGTGGGGCCCGACGAGACAAGCTCTAGGTCACCACCTAAGGCCCGAGCGAATTTCCGCGACAGGGCTAATCCCAAACCGGTGCCGCCAAATTTTCTCGTGGTCGACGCGTCCGCTTGCGTGAACCATTCAAAAAGTCTATTGCCGGATTCCGGCTCTATTCCGAGGCCCGTGTCCTCGACGGCGATAAAGATTTTTCCAGGCATATCGCTCTCGATTTTCAATGAAACTTTGACGCTGCCTCTATCAGTAAACTTAATTGCATTACCTATAATGTTGAGCAAGATCTGTCGGAGACGAGTCGGGTCGGTATAAATGAGATCGGGAATCGGTGAATCCGAAATGACAGAATAGCCAAGGCCCTTGTTGGTCGCTCGCACTTTCATAACGGTCGAAACGTCCGATAAAACATTTGCAAGTGAGACCGGTAATCTTTCGACGCCGAAATGACCGGCTTCAACTTTCGAAAGATCGAGAATGTCGTCAATCAATTGGGTCAAGAGAGTTCCATTTCGGTTGATAATCTCAGCATATTTCATTCGATCTGACGAGCTCAGCGAGGGCTCGATTAAAAGATCGGTGAAGCCGAGAATAACGCCTAATGGAGTTCGGATTTCATGAGACATGTTGGCCAGAAAAAGACTTTTCGTTTGATTGGCCGACTCCGCCTCTTGCACTAACTTTTCGACTTTTTGCAAAGCTTCATTACTTTTATTTTTTTCTTGCTCGGCCTCGGCAAACAGTCGCGCATTGTCGATTCCGACTCCGGCGCGTCTAGCAAGTTCTTCAGCAAAGCCTAGGTCCGCTTCAGAGAAGCGGCGTCCAGACTCTGCGGCGATAAATGTAATGGCTCCGAATGTAGAGCCCCGTGAGCTGAGCGGTACAATCATCGCCGACTTTAAACCTAACTCTAAGGCTTCGCGAAAGTGCTCTTCACTCTGGCTGCCTTTTCTCAGAAGTTCTTCGGGAATCTCGGTATAAATCTCCGAGACACCGGTGCGAATGACGTTTGGAACTCCAGTGGGCGCGGTCCAATCTGGAGGATATCTCTCTTGGAATTTTTTCGCGAGATCTAATTTTTCCGGATCTGAGTGCTCAACAGCTAACGTGCGGGGAAAGGGACTTCCAGGATCTAAAATAGTGATTGAGCACCAGTCGGCGATCTTTGGCACCGCGAGCTTCGCAAGTTGCGCCAACGTCTGTTCATAATCGAGAGAGGCGCTCAAGATGCGACTCGCCATATCCATGTACCTAATTGCGTCTTCTGTTCTTTTTCGATCTGTGAAATCCTTGAAAATGCTAACGGCCATTCGGACTTTTCGCGTTTGATCGAAAATGGGAGACGCTCTAACGATAGACCATCGTTCCTCCCCGGTGTCTTTGATTCGAAAGCGAACGATCACTTCGGGAGGATTCTCGACTCCTGTTAAGGCTAGGCGGCCAGGGAGGTCGGAAACAGGAAAGGGTTTTCCAAGCTCGTCCATGATCTCAAACTTTTGCATGATCTCGACGGCTGGCGTATTGAGAAACTCTTGGACACTGGAAAATCCAGACATCCTTGCGCCGGTTTCATTGGCGTAAATAAATTGGCCGTTTTCGTCAATGACTGTAATGCCGTCACTGATTCCTTTGAGAATAATATCAAGCTGATCTCGCGACTGCGCTAAATCCTTGGTTTTTTCTTCGACCCTGACAATGAGTTCCTCACTCATTCTTCGCAAACGATCTTCGCTCTTTTTCAGTTCGTCTTCAGCTTTTTTTCTTTGATAAAATGATCCAATGCGAGAGCCGAAATCGGTCGCGGTTTCAAGAAACAACGCTTCTGATGCCACTGGAGACTGACTCAAAAATTCGATGATACCGATAAATTCGTCGCCGGTGCGAACAGGAAACGCGAGTCCACCTCGAAGCCCAGCTATCGCCGCGGGAGCGGATCTAAGGAAGTTCGGGTCAGTCAATAGGTCGTCGAATAAAAGAGCCTTCTGCGAATCCCAAATGCGGCCGAGAAGTCCTTGCCCGCGCCTGAGAGAAAGTTTTCGACTTTCAGCCTCAAAGCGTGCGAACTCGGGTTTGTCTATGTGCCACACAATATCTGTGCGCAAAGTTTGAGTCGGTTGGTCAACGAGCCATAGGGCTCCAAAATGCCATCCCAATCCCGCACACATCACTTTCAAGGAATCTTGGATTCCATCGTTCAGTGTCATCGCATCGGCAAGAACGCGCGTCACTTGAAGCTGAACGGCTTGCACATTTTCAGCTCTCTTGCGTTCAGAAATATCTCGAAGAAACGCAGTAAAACTATAACTTTCCCCGACTCGAATCGCAGAAATCGTGAGTTCCACCGGAATTTCTTTTCCCGCGCGATTGAGCGCCGGCATCTCGATTTGCTTGCCGATCACCGGTCCTTGGCCTGTGATAAGGAAATGCGCGAAACCTTTTTCGTGAGCGGCTTTAAATCGAGGGGGAATGATCAAGCTAGAAAGTAGCTTGCCGAGGACCTCTTCCTTTTTCCAACCGAAAAGCGTCTCGGCGCGCGGATTCCAATCGGTGACAAAGCCGCGGTCGTCAATAGAGACGAAGGCATCGTACACCGATTGCAAAATAGATTTTGTATAGTTGACTTGGATTTCGAGCTGCTTCGTTTTTAAAAAACGATCGACATGGAACTTTAATTTTTTGAGAAGAATTTCAGAATCAAACGGTTTGCTAATGTAGTCGACAGCGCCCAGCTCATATCCTTGACGAACATAAGAGTCGTCTAGCGACATGGCTGTCAGAAATATAATTGGAATATCTTTTTGCGGAAAACGTCGTTGAATTTCACGAGCCGTCCCATAGCCATCGAGGATTGGCATCATGGCACCGAGAAGGAGCACGGCAATATCATTGGTCTCGACAATTTTGATGGCCTCGGCACCGTTGGCCGCCTCTAAGATCTCGAAGTCTTCGGACCGAAGTACAGCCTGTAAAGCCGTGAGATTTGCAGGCAAATCATCGCATATTAAAATTTTTGGTCGTTGCTGGTTTATCAGATCCACCCCTCGGACAGCCAGAAAGTTTTATTCGTAGCTGCTCATTATTTCAAGGAATGACGGAGGCAAAAATCAAAATAGATAGACTCAACACGCAAGTTCGCGACGATTCTAAGTCATCGTAAAAACTAATAATTTATCGATACTTAGCATAAACGACTGAGAACTGTTAAGTTCAGTGAACTTCGCCACCAGCGGCCATGGCTTGCCGAATCTGCACATAGCGATCCTGATTGCTCACGATATCATCATGAATCTGCTGAAGGGCCGCCACAAGATGATCCTTGGCCAGGCGAATGGCATCGTAGATATTTTCGTGAATGGCTTCGGACTCAATTTTTTGGCCGTCCTCGGTCAGTGAAATCGCAATTCGATACATTTTCTTGAGCACGGTCTTTTTAGGCAAATCCGTACGATCAAATGCGAGCGTCACATTTTCGGACTCTTCCTCAACTTGAGACAATAGCTCCAGTGGGTTTTTAGCGACCACGGCAATCACTGTTTCTGGCGTAGAGAAGGGCTCAAAATCCAGAATGGCCTGGTAGATAAAGGATTTAACCTCTGGGCCGAGATTTTGCAGTAATACTTCGGGATTGAAGGTCTTAGACATATGCTCCTCCCTCTGGTGGTCCTTCTACCATTGTAACAGTGGGGACGATTTATTTCAGGTCAAGGCTGGTCCAGTTCTTGAATTTAGACCCAAATGCAATTAGGACTTTATAGAAAGAATCAACGTCTTATAGTGAGACGAAACCAAATTTTTATAGCAGGCATTGAATTTAATGATAACAAGCGACCAAAATCAGCCTTCCGTCCAAATCGAGTCCAGCTGGCTAAAGCGCCTAGGTGGCGAGTTTGAGAAGCCTTACATGAATGACCTGCGCCGCTTTTTGAAGACACAGTACGCGGCGAAAAAAACAATTTATCCTGCGAAATCGAAATATTTTTCGGCGTTCAATCTGACTCCGTTTGAAAAAGTAAAAGTGGTTATCCTGGGACAAGATCCTTATCACGGAGTGGGCCAAGCTCATGGCTTGTGTTTCTCTGTTCCCGCCAATCAAAAAATTCCGCCGTCTTTGGTGAATATTTATAAAGAGCTAAAATCAGATCTTGGAGTTCAGCCGGTCAGTCACGGCAACTTAGAGCGTTGGGCCGAACAAGGTGTGTTGCTGTTGAACTCGGTGTTGACCGTAGAAGACAGCCGCGCGGCTTCCCATCAAGGAAAAGGTTGGGAATCTTTTACGGACCAAGTGGTGCGCGAACTGAATGAGGGTCGTGAGCACCTGGTGTTTATTTTGTGGGGAAGTTACGCGCAGAAAAAAGCGGCCTTCGTTGATCGTAAAAAACATCTGGTGATTGAGTCCCCACATCCTTCTCCGCTTTCGGCGCACAGAGGATTCTTAGGATCAAAACCCTTTTCAAAAGCCAACGCTTATTTGCAAGCTCAGGGCTTGAAGCCGATCGATTGGCAGCTGAAGTGAACTCTTTCGGCCGAGCTCATTTTTCTGACCAGCTTCCCACCTCTTTGGATCGCAAAAACTGCGTGCTGATCTATGATCAAATTTTAAGTCGGCAGCACGGGTCTTGGATCCGAAAATTTCCAAATCGCTTAGCCGTGAAATCCGGAGAAACACTCAAAGACGTCAAAATCTTACCGCGACATCTGACCGCGATTCTTAATCTGAGCGCGGACATTCCGCGAACGCAGTTGACCGTGGTCGCCTTTGGGGGCGGCTCTGTGGGGGACTTTGCCGGGTTCGTCGCGAGTGTTCTTAAACGCGGGGTGAAGCTGATTCACATTCCTAGCACCTGGCTGGCGGCGATGGACTCTGCCCATGGAGGAAAAACGGCGCTCAATGTTGGGCAGGCCAAGAATCAAATCGGAAGTATTTATTTTGCCCAAGACACTTATTTGGTCAAAAAAGTTTTGCTGAAGGTTCCCCGCACACAAGTTCAAGATGCACTGGGTGAATTTTATAAAATGGCGCTCATCTCTGGCGGGGCGATCTGGAAAGCGGCCGTGAACGAAGCTTCACCGGATGGCGATTTTTTATGGAGACACCTACGCCTGGTGATTCGCGGAAAAATGCAAATCGTCAAAAAGGATCCATTTGAAACCAAGGGAATTCGTCATCTTTTGAACCTGGGTCACACGGTCGGACATGTTTTGGAGACGGAGCTTGGTCTGTCGCATGGTCGGGCCGTGCACTTGGGAACTCTGTTCAGTCTGAACTGGAGCTGTCAGCAGGGATTTTTCAAATTCATGCTGGTGCCAGCGCTTTGGCCATCGCAAAGTGAGTTGAAGCGATCCTTGAAGGCCGTGAAAAATCCTAGGCAAAAATTGCGATTAGATAAGAAAACTTCCGATGGTGATGCGATCCAATTTGTGTTCGTCCGTAAGCCCGGACGGGTTTTCGTCAGAAAGATGAAAATGAAAGACCTGCTGAAAGAGTGGAAGCGGCAATGTCAGTAGTGGGCGGGGCCCTGGGGAAATTCCACTATTCGGGCCCGGTCTCTTCGTCGAAGTCGCTTTATAATCGAGCGCTGATAGTGAATTCATTTTTTCCGCAGTTGCAGCTCAATGCTCACTCGGAATGTGATGACGTACAAAAGATGATCGCAGCGATGAAAGATTTGTCCGCTGGAAAAAAAGAATTGGACTGTGGTGATGCAGGAACAGTGCTTAGATTTTTGAGTTTTCGTGTCTCCAGGGAAGAGGGGGTCTTCCGATTGCGTGGAACACCCAGGCTGTTTCAACGCCCGCAAAAAGAATTGCTCTTCATCTTGAATCAACTGGGCGTGAGCGCTGAACTTTTACCCACAGAGTTGGTGATTCGCAGTCAAGGCTGGAAGCGGCCGCTGATGCCGATCCAAATCAACCGTGAAAATTCCAGTCAGTTCGCCACCGGCGTTTTGATGAGCGCCTGGAAAATGGATTTTGATCTTGAAATTCAACTTTATCCCAATGGCTTGAACGATGCCTATTGGAATATGTCCTTCCACTTCGCCAAGCAGCTGGGGATGGAAATTCAGCAAAAAGAGAAAGACAGTTTCTTTATTCCACGCCGGCAAGAAATCAATCAAAGCGAAGTTTCTGTGGAGCCCGACTATTCCTCCGTATTTGCGGTCGCAGCTACGGCGGCCATTGTTGGCGAAGCCCACATCACCGGAGTTCGCGGACGAAGCTTGCAGCCGGATCATGCCTCGATTCAAATTTTAAAAGACCTTCGTATTCCGGTGGATTTAGAAAATCAGACTCTGAGCGTGATGAGGGCTGGAAAAATTTCGCCGATACAACTCATGATTGGTGAAACACCGGATTTATTTCCGGTGTTAGCGATCCTCTGCGCTTTCAGTCATGGAGAGTGCCAGCTAACGGGAGCACCACGATTGGTTCACAAAGAAAGCAATCGCATCAAGAAGACCGCAGAACTCTTGCGTTTGATGGGAGTTAAAACCAAAACTAGCGACGACGGAATCATCATCTGGGGAAAAGGTGATGAGCTAAAACCCCAGACCTTTGAATTCAACCCTGATCATGATCATCGCATGGCCATGGCTGCAGGAATCCTCATGCGTGCGGGATGGCCAATTCGGCTAAAGACTCCCGAAGTTGTGAAAAAAAGTTTCCCCGAGTTCTGGCAGATTTTAGGAATCAAGCCATGAAGCGAATTCTGATCGGCCATCGCGGAGTGGGTAAGAGCTCTCTCGCACAGCGTTTGTCCATTTATCAAAATTTGTACGGCGAACCCGTACCGGTCTATGACTTGGATCGCGAAATTGAAAAAATGTCAGGCACTTCCATCACTGAAATTTTCGCCTTGATGGGCGAAAAAGCCTTTCGCGATATGGAAGCCAAAACCCTGACCCTACTATTGCGGCAAAAAAACTATATCGTGGCACTTGGGGCCGGATTTCCTCTGGATTCCTTTTTCACTCCAAGACCTTTCGACAAGGATTTAGAGATCATCTGGGTGCGCAGACCTTCCGATGAGTTGGGACGTATTTTTCTGGACCGGCCAAGGCTCAACCCCGAACTGTCGGCGATGCAAGAGTTTCACCAGCGCTCCGAAGAGCGCAATCAGGTCTATAAGGATTGGGCTCACTGGATTTACGATCTTCCCGAGGGGCAAAGTTTTCCCTCAGAAGTAGAGCGCGCGATTTTTTCTAACTCCATCAATGGACTGACCGGCGGAATGACGATCCTACCAGAACATGCCAGCCATTTTGAGAGCTTCAAATCCCGCCAGTGGCGATGGGATCTGGATTTTTTCGAATTACGGGACGATCTGCTCACTGACGAAGAGCTGCAAAAATTTTTCGTACTGCTGGAAAAAAATCAAATTTTAATCTCTTTCCGAAGAAAATCGGATTCGACCATGTTTCGTGAGGCTTTGGCCGAAGGCTATCGCGCTGACTGGCCTCTCGAAATGGCTCAACCCGCGCCTGCGGGGATTCAGATCATCTCGGTTCATGACCGCGGCGAAAATGAAACACTTTTTTCTGTGATGGATCGATTGGAAAAAGCGACTAGTGGCACACAAATGTTAAAGCTCGCAGTCGAAATAAATGACTATGTGGAGCTTGAGGCCGGCTTGCACTGGCAAGGTATGGATCCCGCCCGTCGTAGCTTTTTACCGCGCTCAAAAAATGGAAAATGGTCTTGGGTTAGAGCTTGGCTCAAGGATCGTCAGTACATCAATTTTATTCGCGAGGGCTCGGGAAGTTCCAGCGATCAACCGACTCTCACAGAGTGGATGGCGGCACCGACCAAATCGACAGCTTTTGCAGCGGTCTTGGGCTCTCCGGTGATTCACAGCTTTTCACCAGTCGAACATCGTGAGTGTTTTAGAAAATGGAATCTTCCGTTTTTCGCCATAGACATTCAAGAGAACGAATGGCCAACGGCCCTGCCACTTTTGACAAAGCTGGGACTTTCTGCAGCGGCGGTCACCTCACCGCTGAAAAAATTGGCCTTTGTCACCTGCGCGCAAAAATCAGCGCTGTCAGAAAGTTTTGGGGCGCTCAATACCATCTGGCGAAATGCCGAAGGATGGAGCGGTGACAATACCGACTATGTTGGGTTCAGAACTTTGCTGGAAAGCCTTGGTGGTTCGCCTGCGGATTTGGATCCCATCGTGATTTGGGGCGGGGGCGGTACGCTGCCAGTTTTGAAAGCTTGCCTGCCTACGGCTCATGCCTACTCGGTAACAAAGGGCCAGCCTCGCAGTGGGGAAAGTCCCACGTTCCCGAAGACCTTGATTTGGGCTGGATCCCCGACGGGTTCGCTACCTCCGACGGAATGGCGGCCACGACTGGTGATTGATTTGAATTATAGAGATGACTCTCTTGCAAAAGAATATGGACAGAGGGTGGGCGCTCGATATATCTCAGGTCTACCCATGTTCAAATCGCAGGCGTCGGCTCAACAAGCGATTTGGCAGAAGGAATTTAAATGAGCGGCAATAGTTTCGGACAGCGCTTCGTGATGACCAGCTTCGGTGAAAGCCACGGCCCTGCCATGGGAGTCATCATCGACGGATGTCCCGCTGGCTTAGAGTTTGATGAAGCTTTATTAGTGGCCGAACTGCGACGTCGTCGACCCGGTCAAGAAGGCATCCAGCAGCAAGTGGTCACGCAACGATCCGAATCTGATAGCCCAGAAATTTTAAGCGGAGTGCATCAGGGAAAAACTTTGGGAACACCCATTGCCATAGTGGTTCGTAACGCCAACCAAAAAAGTTCTGACTATGACCACGTCAAAGACCGAGCCGGGCACGCGGACGATGTCTGGCGGAAAAAATTCTTACACTCTGATCCTAGAGGTGGTGGTCGATCTTCGGGCCGCGAAACTGTTTCTAGAGTGATGGCGGGGGCTGTGGCGCAAATGCTGTTGAAGCAAGTGTCGCCCGCAACGAAGATCATCGGCTATGCCTCTCAGGTGGGGCCACTGCAGTTGTCTGTGGAAGAGGAACAGAAATTTCTGTCCCGGCAAACACGTGCCGATGAATTCGTCGCACGATTTCCTTCGGTGGATCAAGATGCGGTAAAAAATCTTTTGTTGCAGGCCAGAGAACAAGGACAGAGTTACGGCGGACTAGCGAAGCTGACTATTTTAGCTCCTCCGGCGAATTTGGGACAGCCAGTATTTCACAAACTGAAGTCCGATCTTGCCGGCGCCATCATGGGCGTCGGCGCAGTGGCTGGGGTTGAGATCGGCGATGGTTTTGACTCTGCCCAAAAACTAGGAACTGATTTTCATCAGAGTGCGTCTTCGGTCTACGGAGGAATTCGCGGCGGAATCAGTACAGGAGAGACGATCACTCTCAAAGTAGCCTTCAAGCCTACGTCCTCGATTTTGGATGTTAGCAAAAATGGACGTCACGATCCGTGCATCGTGACCAGAGCGATTCCCGTGTTGGAAGCAATGATAGCTCTAGTTCTTGCCGATCATCTTTTGTGGAGTCGGCAAGACCGACTATAGTGTCTTGCATTGAGACTCATCAAAAAATAGCGCCAGAAAAAAAGATCTCAGAATGAGAATTGGCTGTAAGGCGAATTTACAGATGATCAATAAACCCCGTCAGCTCTGGTATTGTCCTCGTCTGTATTTAGCTATTTAGCCGTCGGCGGTGGTGGCACGGCCGATGCAGTAGGAACCACATAAGGAATTTTATCCAAAGGGGAGTTTGTGAAAAACATTTCGCTCACTAAAGCGTTCATCTCTATATTGGCTGTCATCAGCATGTACAGCACGGCCTCAGTTGCCGACACTTGGACACCGAACTCACTGGACTGTATTCCAGATGCTAAGTCCCCGCCCAGCATCACTATCAAATTGACCTATTTAGAGTCAGTGGTATCCCATGGGTTATCGGGAGACTTGAATGGCTGGGCTTCGGAAATGCAAAATGTTCGTCTTAAGGTCTCTGGCCCGGGAGTTACTCCATATGAGGGGGCTGCCGTTGGCTATAAATTCTATTCAGTGCCGACAGATCAGGGGCAGATGCCTCCTCGGTTCTGGACAATCAACCTTTCGACTCCGGCGGATCTATTCGTCACTAATCCGATCGATTTGAAGATCAATTGGGCGATGACTGCTGGTGGACCAATAGATGCAACGGTCGTTTATGCTGGGAAAACATACTACTGCGCGCCGCACGACTTCGATTGATCGATTCAGTGGAATAGAAATCTTTTATTTTATCAATTGTTAAAAGGAGAATTTGTGAAAAAGCAACTGGTCAACACGATGATCTTTTCAATACTGGCAACCATGAATTTATACAGCGGTGCCGCGGGTGCCGTCACTTGGACGCATAGAACTTTTACTTGCAAACCGGGAGCATTCCAACAGCCTTCAGTGTACATCAGAATGACTTATCTTGAGTCTGTTGCCGACACCAACTATTCACCAACCTTGCATGACACTCTCAATCTGTCGGACATTCACGTTCATATCGCGGGACCAGGCATTGCGACTTATGATGGTGCTGCTCTGGGTGCCAAATTCTACAGTGTCGGTGAAGGTCAGGTGCCGGATCAATTGACCCTATGGAATTTGGCCACGGTTGCCGACGGTGTGAAGAAAGCTACGCTAAAAATCTCCATGATGAATCCAGGCGCCGTCACACCTTATTCGACTCCGGTGAATGTGATGTACGCGGCAAAATCCTATCAGTGCAATCCACAGGCGGATGACTGATCATCCTATTTGATCTTAGAAACTTTTTTGACCCAGTCTTCGAGTGCCAGGAATGCACGGTCTTTTTCGACCTCATTGAAGACCTCATGATACCAATTCGGAAAGCTAGTGAGGCTTTTGACCGTTCCGGTTTTCATTTTGACGTGGTCGTAGAACTGGTAGCTAGCTTTCCAATCCACCACTTGATCACCCAAAGGTACGATCATAAATAAGTTGTAAGGAAATTCTGAACTCAAGTTCAGCATCTCGGACATTTCTTTTTTCATGTTCACATAGGTGCGCGGACTGACAAAAGAATGGTTGAGCGGGTTTCCCGCATAGGTCTTGATCACGCTAGGATCGTGAGAAAGCGAATTCAAATTAATTTCATTCTTGAGCGGAATCTTTCCGATCAAAGGCTCTAGCAACGTGCCGAAAAATTCCTTCAGCCAGGGCACTTTCACCGCAATACCAAACTGAGGCTCTGCCAAGCTGACAGAGGCCAACGGTAGATGCGGAAACTTCACCATTGTCCGCGCCACGATCAAGCCACCCATGCTGCAGCCAAGCCAGTGCATTTCTTGCGGATTGCCAAAGGCGTCCGCCATTTTACTGGAAAAATATTTAAATCCGGTCACACATGCGTCGGAAAATTGATCGAAGTTCTCTACATGTCCGCGTAAGCCGCTGCTTTTCCCATGCCCAGGCAGATCAATGAGGCCAATGGCATCGAAGCAAGTGTGCAGATAGTGAGGATAGTGCATGAAGCGATCGCTTTGTTCACCAATTCCATGGGTGACGAAAAGAACACGTCCGGTCCTGGGCGAATTCTTTTTCAGAAAACGAAAAAATATCTGCGAGGGGTAGTTTGGTAAAAAACCAGTTTCTTCTGTCCAATCCGAGGGCAACTTTGGAAAAAGAGGTGAGGCGCTCATGACGTTTTTTTAGTGCCTCGATAAATATACGCCACACCACCAGTGAGTGGAAAATATTCGCTGGATGAAAACTGCGAAGTCTGTTGCATCAGCTGAATGAAACTCTCCCGGCAGGGAAAATTCGCCGATGATTTTTGCAGGTAATCGTAGGCTTGTCGCTGGCCGGTCACCAACCCGCCAATGATGGGTAGAACTTGCGTGGAATAAAAAGAATAAAGCCTGTCGAAACCAGGCAGAGTCACTTGGCCGAACTCTAGAACCATGACTCGACCGCCGGGTTTGGTCACGCGAGCCATCTCTTGCAGGGCTTTCAGGGGATCGGCGACATTGCGAATGCCGAAAGAGATACTGACCACGTCGAAGCTGTTGTCTGGATATTGAAGCGCGGTCACATCAGCAGTCTCAAAACGAATGTCCAATTTGCGATCGCGAGCTTTGCACGGCGCCGGTCGCAACATCTCTTCGCAAAAATCAGTTCCGGTCACCTGGCCAGAAGAGCCGACGTGGCGTTTGAACTCAATGGCTAGGTCTCCGGTGCCGGTAGCGCAGTCAAGAACGGAGTCTCCGGGCTGTGCCCCCGATTTACGAACCAAATTTTTTCGCCATAAGTGGTGCACTCCCAATGACAGTACAGAATTCGCTAGATCATAGTTGGCGGCTACTTTAGCAAACATGCTGCGAATTTTTTCTGGTTGTGGGGATTGCACGGGTTCCGAAGCTTGCATGGTCATACTTTCAGGAGTGGGCGATCAGTCGCTTCCAGAATACGCTCGATGGTTTTCATCATTTGCTTGAAGTCGGGAATCGTCAAAGACTGTTTTCCATCGGAAAGCGCCTCGGCGGGACGAGGATGCACTTCCACAATCACGCCGTCAGCTCCGACCGCCGCAGCGGCAAAAGCCACTGGGGCCACCATGTCGCGGATACCAATGGCATGTGACGGATCGACGATCACAGGAAAATGCGAATTCTGTTTCGCCCAAATCACGGCATTCAAATCAAAAGTGTAGCGAGTTTTGGTTTCAAAAGTGCGGATGCCACGTTCACAGAGAATGATATTTTCATTTCCGCCATGGGCGACATAATCAGCAGCTTTGATCCACTCGTCAATGAGCGCCGAAAAAGAGCGTTTGAGCAAAACTGGTTTGCGAGTTTGGCCCAGCTCTTTCAGCAAAGAATAATTGAACATGTTGCGGGCGCCGACTTGGTACATGACCACATAGTCATCCAACATTTCGATTTGTCGGGGATCCGTGACTTCAGAAACCAAGCCCAAGCCGGTTTCATTCAAAACTTGGTGCATGAATTGGAAGGCCTCGCTGCCCAAGCCCTGAAAGGCTTTGACGTCGGTGCGCATTTTCCAAACTCCGCCGCGAAGCAGGCAGGCTCCGGCGGCTTTGACGGCTGTGGCAGTTTCAGAGAACTGGGAATGGCTTTCAATCGAGCAGGGGCCCGCGATGACCGCGAACTCAGGGCCACCAATGCGGACATTGCCCACCATCACGGCGCGGGTCGACCTAGGAGTTTTGACTTCCGGTTTCATGATGGCCGTACTTGTTGATTTCAGTTCCAAATCTGTCATTTTCCTCATAGTACTTTGTGCGGGTCCCGACTTAGACCGTGTTCAAGAAGTGCTGCGTTGATCGAGGTCGAGGGAAAAAGACAAGAGCGAGGCGGGAGGAGAAGCTGTAGCAGAGCTACAGCGCCGACAACCAACGAAGCTATTGGCTTTTGCAGCCGACCGCAGACAATGCACCACTTCTTGAACACGGTCTTATACCATCAATTTTGTTGGGTGGAATAGAAAAGCGCAGGCAGGAATATTATGCAAAGCACCAAAAGCCACGTGTGGTGGACTGAATTCTTCAAAGCGGGCGCTTTCCTGAGGTTATCGGACGGCCAAATGCTCTTATGGAGCGGGCCCTTCGAAACCTGTGCCGAACCCCCCATCGGCGAAAAAACACCCAAATTTTCAGTGGCTTATATGAATTTTTTTGGCTCGGCCATGGAGTTCAAACTGTCCTTTGCCAAGCCCGTGGGGGTATCGGTCACCGAGGTTCAAGCCGACCTTTCCCGTTTTCAAGCGAGTTTGAACCCACAGCCCTCTGAGCTTCTGAAAGCCTCTGATTTCCAAAACCAAGGCTACGAGGACTTTGAAAAAACTATCCAGTCACTGATGGGCAAGATTCACCGGGGAGAGCTTGAAAAAGCCGTGCCGGTGATTTTTTCACGGTCCAAGCGCGCAGCGACCGTGGCCAACTTGGCCCAATGGATGAAGAATCTGTTGCAGACACCGGACACTTTGCATGCCTTTGGGTTCTGGGAAAACGGAGTGGGGATCATGGGCGCCACTCCAGAAATTCTTTTTCACAGGCAAGAGGGAAAAATTTCCACGATGGCCTTGGCCGGTACCATGCCTCGAAGTGAAGTCGGAAAAAGAAATTCTCTGCTGAAAGACGCTAAGGAGCTGCACGAGCATCAGCTGGTCGTCGTCGATATCCAGCGCCAGCTGGGCAAATGGGGTGCCGTGAGAAAATCGGATCCTAAAATTTTGGAGCTTCCGACATTGCTGCACTTACAGACCCTCTTAGAAATTGAAAATGTGAACTGCGGATTGCGCGAGTTAGTGCAGCAATTGCATCCAACCCCGGCATTGGGTGTGTCACCGCGGGCCTATGGATATCACTGGCTGGGCTCCACTTCTGACCAAGAGGGTCGTCGACTTTTCGGAGCTCCGATTTTATTTTCCACTCCTGTTTCTGAAGTATGCCTAGTCGCTATTCGAAATATTCAGTGGGATCAACAGGGCTGTCGCGTGGGCGCCGGCTGCGGAGTCGTAAAAGAAAGCCAGCCAGAGCAAGAATGGCAAGAGTTGCAGCAGAAAGCCAATTCAGTTCTGCTGATGTTGGGAATGACGGAGCTAACTCCGTGAATATCAGTTTAGCGCGCCAAACTATCGAAGCTTTGATGAAGAATGGCGTGCGCGAATTCTGTATCTGCGCAGGCGCACGGAACTCTCCTTTCGTGATGAGCCTTGAGGCCGGTGAAAACTTAACCGTACATCGTTTTTTTGAAGAGCGTTCAGCCGCATTCTTTGCGCTGGGACGCATTCATAGGGACGGGGCGCCGGTGGCTGTGATCACGACCTCGGGAACCGCCGTGGCAGAGCTTTTACCGGCGGCCGTGGAGGCCACATATTCACAGCTGCCGTTGATTCTGGTGACCGCGGATCGGCCGCAGCGATATCGCGGCAGTGGTGCACCACAAACCATCGATCAGATCGGTATTTTTTCCCACTACGTGGAAAAGGTTTTTGATATTTCGCAGGAATCACAGGTGCAGGATTTTGCCGTTTGGAGTACAGACTGGACGCGAGCGAGGCCGGTGCAGCTGAATGTTTGTTTCGAAGAGCCGCTTCTGGATGAACCTGTTCTGCCGATAGCAATCCCCAGTGGGCAAAAATCCCATCCCAAATCCCATTCTCCAGACATGAAGTCGATCGAGGCTAAGAATCCGCTAGTGATCGTGGGCGCGTTGAAACAAGGTGAGCACAAAGCCGTGATTTCGACTCTACTGCGATGGCAGATT
>Ga0206924_1026_pt2 | contig 38721 bp, 37 predicted proteins | sample Alteio_BWOrgHeat_61_FD_152947 | JGI IMG/M metagenome (GOLD analysis project Ga0206924, IMG submission 152947) | Enriched cells from forest soil in Barre Woods Harvard Forest LTER site, Petersham, Massachusetts, United States -... | ecosystem: Environmental > Terrestrial > Soil > Temperate forest >...
TCGAAATGCCGATCGAAATTTTTGCTGAGGTAACTGCCGACGACAATGTCGCCCTTGTCGCTGACGGCCACCGGGAAATCATGTTTAGCGAACGTTTTGACTGGATACCAGCGGGCTCCGTCGGTGGTGATGAAAATCCCTTGGCTAGAGATCACTCCCCATCGGGGATTGTGCGGGTGAAATGCCACGGACGTAATTTCGCGGGTGAGTAACTGATCGGTCGTCAGACTTCCTTCTTCGTCCTGAGGTTGCCAGGCTTCCGGAGGTTCATCGTGCCAATAGACCGGACCGTGACCCTTGAGTTCACTGACATTCCATTCTCCGGCCTCTTGGCTGTGGATGTGCACGTGATTTTTCAAGCTCAGTGAAAGCTGATCATTTCGGCGAATGACAATTCCTAAATCGGGTTTGGTGATTAAGCCTTTGACCTCGGTCAGTAAAATTCGTTCATTCTGATCGAGGACTAAATGTGAAAGCTCGCGGTAAAGGACTGGCCGCCATTGATTTTTTTTGGTGAGGGCAAACGCCGCAAAGTCAGCCTTCAGCACCAGGTTGTTGAGATCCAAATATCCACGCAGGGGCTCGTCGTGAAATTTGAACTCCACCAAGGCCCAGCCCGATTCAATATCCAACAGTTTCAGGGCAGAGAGTGCAGGAATGGATTGCACGATGTCCGAGGTCCACTCAGGCCGGAGTCGTAGAGCACAGGGAATCAGATTTTTAGCTAGGCCCAGGTCATCCATTTTGGGTAGACCCTCGGTGGTCAAAGAGATGGAAAGATCTACGTCACGAGCGATAAAGTCCGAGGAAATCCACATCTGCCGATGGTCTTTGTCGATCAAATAAGTTTTGTCCTTCTCGTGGCGAAGAACATTGTGCTCTAGATCTTTGCGGCCCGCTTGGCCCGAGGGAAACAAGCTCTGCGGACTGCGATAGAAAAAAAGACCGCGTTCGACGATCGCCGAATACGATTGGCAGGACCAAAAGCTCAAGGTCCAGGTGAGAAGAAGAATAAATCTTTGAAGGCGCATTGGTTTCATTATCAATGAAGAAAATTTGAATGTCCAAGACGAGCCACGCGTGTTAGGCTTTTTGTGTGACCACCTCAAAGCGAACGCTTTTCATTCTGTGGATTTTGTGGCTGGCGACCTCGACTTCAGTCAAGGCAGAGGTCAGTGAAACCCTGGGCACCTTTAGATTCTCTGAATTTTCTTTGAAACCACTTTTGCATGTGCAGGAAGAAACAGGCAGCGCCTTTTCTCTGCAAACCACTTATTTAGGATTTGAATGGAAGCGCGATGAAAATCTGCGGGGACAATTGCTGCTGGGAAGCAGTGACATGATTCAGCCGGCGGTATGGTTCAGTCCGACGACGACTCCGGCTTTTGGAATCATCGAAGCCTATCTTGAGGGCAAGAGTCTGTTCGGGGATTTTCGCGCGGGCTTAGTCAATTTACAAATGGGCTATGAGGGTGCTGTACCAGAGTGGGCATGGGTACTACCACAGACCCACTTTCATCAGCTGGGCTGGATGATTCACCGGGATTTTGGTTTTCAATTCCATTTTGCCACCTATCCGTTCACCACCGTCATGACCGTATCGAACGGCGAGTCCACGATGACCAATCCGGACAATCAGTTCTGGTACAGTGCCTTGTGGGAAGTCAAAAACTCTAGCGGCTTGGGAATTCTAGCGACGGGACAAGTAGGGCAGACGACCTCATTGTCCACGGGCGGCAGCACTCCTTCGCTGGCGGCCAGCAAGTATAATTTTGTCTTCAATCCTGCACTCAATGCGAAGATCCGTGTGGGTTCTGTTTCAGTGTTTAAAGACGACGGAAAATCTTTATATTTGCTAGAGGCGGGCTCTGGCGATATCGTCCAGAACTCATTTTCCAATTCCTTTGCCTTTGCCCACCTAGATTTAGCCTTCCACTTGGGCGGCGATTTGCAGCTGCTGATGCGCTACGAGCAGGATCAGCCCAATATGTCCGATTACACATCGGTGATTAAATCTTCATCACTGGGTTTGATGGCGACCTCGAAAGATCGTCTGCAGAGTTTCACCTTGTTTGGCACCGTGAATCAGCTTTATTCTCAGTTTCCAGACAATGAGGTGCAGTTGATCTTCCGGCTGAACTCGAGATATTTAGACTAAGGAAAATAGTATGGCGAAAATCAAAGTGGGAATTATTTTTGGTGGCAAGTCCGGCGAACACGAGGTCAGCATCGTTTCCGCCACTTCTGTTTTTCGTGCTTTGGATAAATCCAAGTACGAAGTGACCATGATCGGAATCGACAAAACCGGCCGTTGGACACTGCCGGATCCCAAGTCGCTGCTAGAGCATCAAAGTGTTCCGCGCCTGTTGAAGCTCAACAAAGAGCAACAGACCGTCAGTTTCCTTCCCTTCGAAGCTAAAAATCAGTTGTTGCCGATGACGGGTGCAGCGAATCCCTTGCAGCAGGTTCAAGGCCAGAGTTTCGACGTGATCCTTCCCATTCTGCACGGAACCTACGGAGAGGACGGCACGATACAAGGTCTGTTCGAGCTAGCCAACATTCCGTATGTGGGCTCGGGTGTTTTGGGCTCTTCCTTGGGGATGGATAAAGATGCTTCGAAAAGATTATTTCAATCGGCCGGAATTCCTGTCGTGCCGTGGAAAACTTTGCGCAAGCATGAGTACAAAAGCTCCAAAAAAACCATCTTGGACCAGTTAGAAAAAGAATTTTCCTATCCCTATTTTGTGAAACCCGCCAATATGGGATCCTCTGTGGGAGTTCACAAAGTCAAATCCAGAGAAGAAGCCCAGGGCAAATTGGATGATGCCTTTTCTTACGATTTGAAAATCTTGGTCGAAAAAGCTGTGGCTGCTCGTGAGCTGGAAGTCTCTATTTTGGGAAACCACCACCCCAAAGCTAGCATCGTCGGTGAAATCGTTCCCACCCACGAATTTTATTCCTACCAAGCCAAATATCTGGACGAAAACGGAGCCGAACTTAAAATTCCGGCAGTGGGACTGTCTCCGCAGCAGATCACGCAAGTGCAAGAACTGGCAGTGAGGGCATTTTTATCCCTAGAGTGTCGCGGGCTCGCGCGGGTGGATTTCTTTTTGGACAAAAATACCAATGAATTGTATCTCAACGAGATCAACACCATTCCCGGCTTTACCAGCATCAGCATGTATCCCAAGCTCTGGGAGGCCAGTGGTTTGCCCTACAATCAACTGCTGGACGAGCTCATTCGTTTGGCCATCGAATATCACCAAGAAAAGAACGAACTTAAGACCTCTTTTGAGGCCTAAGGCGACACATATAGCCGTGACTCAGCACGTTCCCTATGGGAAAAATTAGATCCTATAAGGAGAGTCATAATGTCATCATCTGCAGAGAAAATTCGTCTGGTGGGAGTGGTCGGTTCGGGTCAGATGGGCAATGGTATTGCCCAAGTGGCCGCCAGTTTCGGCTTTGACGTGGTGATGACCGATATCTCTGAGACTGCCGTGCAAAAAGGTCTGCAGACCATCAGCGGAAGCCTGGATCGTCTGATCAAAAAAGCCACCATCACTGAAGATCAAAAACGCCAAGTGCTTTCGCGCATCAAAACCTCCGTCGGTGCTTCAGGCCTAAAAGATGCTGATATCGTGATTGAAGCCGCCACCGAAAATTTGGATCTGAAACTGAAAATCTTCGCAGAGCTAGATCAAGTGGCGAAGCCTTCAGCGATTCTAGCCAGCAACACATCATCTATTTCTATCACCAAGATTGCGTCGGTGACGAAGCGACCAACACAAGTGGTGGGCATGCACTTTATGAATCCAGTGCCATTGATGAAATTGGTCGAAGGCATTCGCGGTCTGCAAACCTCCGACGAAACTTTTCAAGCGACCAAAGCCATGGCCGAAAAAATGGAAAAAGTTTTTGTCGAAAGTGTTAAGGACATGCCTGGTTTTATCGTCAATCGCATCCTGATGCCGATGATCAACGAGGCCGTGTACACTCTTCATGAGGGCATCGCCAGTGTGGAGTCCATCGACAACGCCATGAAGCTGGGCACTAACCAACCCATGGGTCCGCTGACCTTGGCCGACTTCATCGGTCTTGATACCTGCTTGGCCATCATGAATGTTTTGCACGACGGTCTGGGTGATTCGAAATATCGTCCGTGTCCCTTATTGACTAAATATGTTGAGGCCGGTTGGCTGGGACGCAAATCGGGCCGCGGATTTTACAAATATTAATTTCGGGAGTTGTCCGTGAATTTTCAAACCATCGAACTAAAAAATGAAGCCGCCGTCTGGTTGATCACCATCCACCGACCGCAGGCGATGAATGCGCTGAATTCACAGGTGCTCAAAGAGCTGGGTGAAGCTCTGGATCTTTTGTCGGCGAAAAATTTTTCCGAATGCCGCTGTGTCGTGCTCACCGGTGCCGGAGAAAAATCTTTTGTCGCTGGCGCTGATATTAAGGAACTCAATACTCTGAATGCGGTTTCCGGAAAAGAATTCGCGCTGTCGGGACAAAATTTATTTCGTCGATTTGAAAAACTGCAAGTTCCGGTCATCGCCGCCGTCAATGGATTTTGTCTAGGCGGTGGTTTGGAATTGGCGCTAGCCTGCGATTTTATTTTCGCCTCTGAAAATGCTAGGCTTGGCCTTCCTGAAGTCACCCTTGGTTTGATTCCAGGTTTTGGCGGCACCGTGCGCTTGAGCCGCCGAGTGGGAATGGCGAAGGCTAAAGAAATGATTTTCTCTGGTGATTTTGTCGATGCTAAGGAAGCTTTGGCCATCGGCCTTGCCAACAAAGTGACTTCCTTGGCAGAGCTCATGCCAGCGACATTGAAACTGGCAAACACTATTGCCAGTCGCGGTTCGATTGCCGTGCAAAAAGCAAAATCCTCGGTCATGCTAGCGTACGACCAAACGCTGGACGAAGGCATGCGCACCGAGGCTGAACATTTCTCTGAACTATTTGCGACCCACGATTTCAAAGAGGGCACTTCGGCCTTCGTTGAAAAACGAAAACCCAACTTCAAGGGGCAGTAGGTGAGACACAAACCCAAGCATCCCATTCGAGTGGTCACCGCAGCATCGCTGTTCGATGGACACGACGCCAGCATCAACATGATCCGGCGTCTGTTACAAGAGGCTGGCGCCGAGGTCATTCACTTGGGCCACAATCGCTCGGTGGCGGACGTGGTTCGCGCCGTTCTTCAAGAGGGAGCACAAGGTGTGTGCGTGTCGTCCTACCAGGGCGGCCATATGGAATATTTCAAGTACATGCGCGACCTGCTCAATGAGGTGGGCGCCAAAGACGTGAAAATTTTCGGCGGTGGCGGTGGCGTCATCATTCACGAAGAAAAGAAAGAACTGGAAAACTACGGAATCTCGCAGATCTTTCATCCGGATGACGGCCGAAGATTGGGCCTAGAGGGCATGATCGATATGATCATGGTGGCCTGTGACTTTGATCCGGTAGAAAACAAGGGCAAAGTACTTCCGACATCTTCGGAAATTCCCGACCGAGAACTGGGACTTTTAATTTCTAAGGTGGAAAACAGCAGCGAGCCCGCGGGAGAACAGTCCGCAGTGGAATTCGCCAATAAATTAAATCTGGAAACCTTCGGACTTAGCAGTTTTTTGAATCAGCGAAAACAAGCGCCGCTAGTGCTAGGAATTACTGGAACGGGCGGGGCAGGCAAATCGTCCCTGATCGACGAGTTGATCCAAAGATTTCTGAACGCCTACCCTGGGAAAAAAGCAGCGGTGGTCTGTGTGGATCCGTCCAAACGTAAAACTGGCGGCTCTCTGCTGGGCGATCGCATTCGTATGAACAGCTTATCCAGGTCCCGAGTGTTCATGCGTTCTTTAGCTTCGCGTGGAAGCGGCAAAGAGATCGCTGAAAAGCTGCCGGTGGTCTTGGAAGTTTTGAAAAAATTGGATTTTGACCTGATCATCGCAGAGACCTCGGGTATCGGTCAGGGCAATGTGGCCATCACAGAAGTCAGTGATCTAGCGATGTACGTGATGACCTCTGATTTCGGAGCCCAATCACAGTTAGAGAAAATCGATATGATCGATTTTGCCGACTTGATCGCCGTCAACAAAGCGGATCGCCGTGGTGCACAGGATGCCATTCGCGATGTTTCCAAGCAGTACCGCCGCTCGCGCAAGATCTTCGATCAGAATGTTCCGGTGCCTGTGTTTTTAACTCAGGCCAGCCAGTTCAATGATTTGGGTGTGAATCAGTTATTTTTCAAATTGACCGAAACTCTAGAAGCCAAAGAGCCAAAGGTTTGGGCCCTCAGTGACGAGTACCGCAAGTCAGTGCTGTCGGCGGAAGAGCACATCATCATTCCTACCGATCGACAAAACTATCTGGCAGAGATCACGGCTTCCGTGCGCAAATACAAAAAACGTTCTGAAGATCTGGCTGAAAAGGCCTCACAAATTAGCGCCATCAGAAAAATCCGTCAGATTTTAAAGTCCAGTTCCGCAGAGCTCACTGAAATCGAACAAAAATTAGCGGCAGAATTCACGGCGGCGGAATTACAAGATTTGGAAAAATTTGAAGATTTGCAGAAGCGATATTCCGGCGATGATTTGGTTTTCAATGTTCGAGGCAAAGAGAATCGCCAAACACTGACCAGGCAAAGTCTAAGCGGCACCAAAATTCGTCGAGTGGTCGTGCCCAAGTTCAAGGACTGGGGTGATCGCTTTCGCTATCTGAAGTTGGAAAACGTTCCCGGAGAATTCCCCTACACCGCGGGAGTTTTCCCGCTCAAGCGCCAAGATGAAGACCCTAAGCGCATGTTCGCCGGCGAAGGCCCACCCGAACGCACCAATCAACGATTCCATTATCTCTGCAAGGGTGAGCCCGCGCAACGACTGTCCACAGCCTTTGACAGCGTGACCTTATATGGGCAGGATCCCAACCTGCGGCCGGATATTTTCGGTAAGGTCGGCGAATCGGGCGTCAGCGTATGCACGCTGGAAGACATGAAAAAACTCTACGCGGGATTTGATTTGTGCTCTCCGAACACCTCAGTCAGCATGACCATCAATGGCCCTGCACCCATGATTCTGGCCTTCTTCTTCAACACGGCCATCGATCAGCAATTGGCGAAGAAAGAAAAAGAGCTGGGCCGAAAACTAACGGCCCAAGAACAGGAAGAAATAAAAGCCTGGACCATGCAACAGGTGCGCGGCACCGTGCAAGCCGATATTTTGAAAGAGGATCAGGGACAGAACACCTGCATTTTCTCTATACAGTTTGCGCTCAAAATGATGGGTGACATTCAAAAGTATTTCACCGATCACGGAGTGCGCAATTTCTATTCGGTGTCGATCTCTGGCTATCATATCGCAGAAGCTGGAGCCAATCCCATCAGTCAATTGGCCTTCACTCTTTCAAACGGTTTCACCTTCGTCGAATATTACTTAGCACGTGGCATGAAGATCGACGAGTTCGCAGCCAATCTGTCCTTCTTTTTCTCCAACGGTTTGGATCCCGAATATTCAGCACTGGGCCGAGTGGCCAGACGCATTTGGGCCATTGCGGTTCGCGATCTCTACAAAGGCAACGAGCGCTCACAGAAATTGAAGTATCACATCCAAACCAGCGGTCGTTCACTGCACGCACAGGAAATAGACTTCAATGATATTCGCACAACGCTGCAAGCGTTGATCGCGATCTACGACAACTGCAACAGCCTGCACACCAACGCTTACGATGAGGCCATCACGACTCCCACGGAAGAGTCCGTGCGCCGAGCGATGGCGATTCAGCTGATCATCAATAAAGAGTTTGGCATGACCATGAATGAAAACCCCATGCAGGGATCTTATTTCATGGAAGAGCTCACAGATCTTCTCGAAGAAGCGGTGCTGGAAGTGTTCCTGCGCCTCAATGAACGGGGCGGGGTGCTTGGAGCCATGGAAACCCAATATCAGCGCTCTAAAATCCAAGAAGAGTCCATGCAATACGAACATCTGAAACACAGCGGAGCTTTGCCGGTGATCGGTGTGAACACCTACATCAACCCCAAGACGTTGGCCCAGGATTATGTACCACCAAAAATCGAAATGGCCCGCGCCAGTTACGAAGAGAAAAATTTCCAACTGAAAAACTGCGAAGTCTTCAAGGGTCAGAATTCCAAACAGTCCGCTGAAGAATTGCGAAAACTGAAGTTGGCAGCCCTGCAAGGCAAGAATATTTTCGAAGCCCTGATGTCGGCGGCTAGACACTGCACTCTGGGACAGATGAGTGAAGCACTCTACGAAGTCGGCGGCCAGTACCGCCGGAATTTGTAGATTATTTCAGGATCGAAGTTAAGATCGGCGCCTTACCTAGAGAAGGCGCGACACTACCAGGATCAACGCCCAAAGTTTTAAATAGAGTTGCGACGACACTTTCTGGTCGCAAGATAAAGGCATTTTCTAAGGTGTTCACTGGCTGAAAAGTCACGGTGTCCAAGGGCGTGGCTGCTAGGAACGGAGTTCCCGAGGGGCTGGTTTTTCGATCAACGAGATGAGCCGCGCCAATCACGCCGGGCTTCATATGAGGGCTGATGACAATGACCGAGTTGGATTTTGGATTGTGGTCCTTGCCTTGGGAGGTATTCAGCGCTGGGGTGCGGGTGAACTCAGAGGTGATATAAACCGTGGTGCTATCTAAAACGGAAGTTCCATTTCCATTCGAAGTGGATGCCATCACATCCAAGATCTGAGAGATCTTTTCAAAGGTGCTGGTCAATGCGCTCAGATGATTCTTAGGATGGGAGGTGTGGGTGTCCAAATTAAGTCCGTCCAGAGAGATATAGCCGGAGTGTGAAACTCCACTGGCGAAAGCGGCCGCCATGATTTCCTGGTCGGTCAGAGGGCCTCCGCTCGGTCTTGAGCTAAGTATTTGGTCCAATTTAGTATTGAAAGCGGCGATCATATCCTGATTGTTGTTCAACTGAAGCTTGTCATTCATGAGATCTGTGGACTGTGCATCTGGAGTGATCCAGAATTTTTGCGGGGTCATCCGTTGAAACGAACGGGTGTTGACGATCATCGGTTTTTCCGTACCGACTTGAATGGTGCTATTGGCGAAAATTCCAAAAACGGAATTTTTTAATTTTTTGTCGATCTCCACATTCATCTCGCCCAATTTTCCCTGACCATTTCCTGAGGCGACATAAAGGCCGGCAGAATCGTGACCGGGTTCACTGACGTTGACCAGTAATCCGTTGATCACAGTCATAGAGTTCAAATATTTTTTGATGGAACTCATTCCTGGTCCATAAAGTGCGCCATTGGAGGAAATTAAATCCGATTTTCTGTACTCGACAAAGTAGTCGGTGGGATCAGGAAGTGCATCTTGGGTCCACGGATCCATACATAGTGACGTATCCCATCCACCGTGAACACGAATCAGTAAGAAATTTTCCGGAGTTGTGGCCTGTGCCATCGCTTTTTGCAGCAAGAAAGGATGAATCATGCTTCCGGCAAGGGTCCAGCCACCCAGTTTCAGCGATGAAGTGATAAAATTTCTTCGATCCATGTGGCTCTCTTTTCTAATAGCTTAAAAATTCATCTCGCGTCATTAGGTTTATCGTCAGTGATTCCAGAGCTTCATACAGTGATATATTGGGATTTTTGTCGATTTCAGCCATCAGAGAAGTTCGGAAATCATCGACATTGGGGATCAGGCCAAAATCCTTGATCTCGGCATCAGGTCCCAAAATATCCATGACCATGTTGGCAATCAGGGACTGCTTGAACTGTGGACTCTGTTTTGACCACAAGGCCTTCTGATCGGTGAGCAAAATTTGATAGAGCTCTGGCCGCGAACCGCCAAAGAGCTCATCGCCAGAGCCAACGCTGGCTATGCCGTAAGGAGCGCTGACAAATTGCGCATAGCTACCGCGTATACAGGTTGTAATCTTTAAAATGGTCATGGCTGACGGTGTAGGACTGATCGAGGAGCCTGTAGCTACCGAATCAAATCCCAGTACGGAACGATCCTCATCCAGAATTTGGGTGCAGTAGTTCGGCAGATACCGGGACAAGTATTGATATATATCTTGGTTGGAGGCATATCGGCGCGAGGTCTGTTCGAATTCGGCGTCGGCCATTGAATTGAAAACAAATATCATAGAAAGAAAAATGGCGATGGTTCTCATTGGGTCACCTGTGGCATGCCAGTGAAATCTGGAGCCCCTTTTTCAATCCATCGCTTGAGTAGCAGATAATCATCATCACTCAACTTATAGGTAGAATCGGGAGGCGGCATTTTTTGTTTCAAATTTCCGGCGCCAACACCCAGAGCCTTACTGATTTTTCGAATGGCTTTAGTCTTGTCTTCCGGCGTATTTCCGTAAGGCATCTCCGTCAGATCCCAGGTATCCATGCCATTCATGTCATCTTTGGTCGGCAATTGGTGGCAGCTATTGCAGTTCTTAAATATCGGTACAACCCGACGGGCCAGGATTTGCGCCTCTGATAAAATCTGTGGACGTTCTTTGAAGATATCAAGACTAACCAAATAACTGATAAAGTCTTTAGGCCGGCGGCCCACTTCATTGAATTTCTGTGCTAGATCATTTTCCATTTTTTGATTCATGGGCGCATCAGTGCCAACGTACCAGTCCCAAAAGTGTTTGACCTGGCAGTGAACGTAATCGTCCTGTTGGGTGATGTTTTTGGCCAGTTCGCCAACTCCCGCGACTGGCATATTGATGTCTTTAAGACTGATCATGCTCTTGAACGTCAAAGCTCCCGGAGAAGGAAAGGGCGACATCGCGCCTGCGGATAAGGCGAAGGTTTGTCCCATAGGATCCAATTTGTAGTGACAGGCCCGACAGTCCGCCTGAGCGCCGTGAAGATCAGCATTTCCCATGGCGCCCGGATCCATTCCAGCTCCATGGCTTTGGTTGTTCCCTGGGAAAAGAACATTGAAATCAGTTTTTTCTGAATCCTCCGTTTTTGCCGGAATTGCCGGAACCATAGAGTCACAAAGAAAAACTCTAAAGACGGCGGATGCCCGTCGACGGTTCTTGTTCAGTGCCGTGTCCACATACCGAGTGAGGAATCTTGGGGTGGTCAGTACTCCCGCCATTCGAAGGTCACTATCATCGAAGTTAAAATTGAGTAATGTATCGCTGACAGATCCATGGTCATATCGATGGATCTGTTCACTCAGAGTTGTTGCGGCATCAGGTATCGCTGGCACTTGATTGGTCAACATATGATAAAAATCTAGCTCAGTGAGCGAATAGCGATATCTGACGCTATCGTTGGAGTTCACTTTGTACTTTTTATTTAACAGCAACTGATCCCAACTTTGATTATTGTGAATAAGATCTTGAACCAGATAGTCGTAGGAAGAGTGGCCTGCAAAATACTGGGACTCGGTGCTCTTTTCGGCAGTGAAACGAAAGAGTTCGTCAATTTTGTCTTTGAACTTCAGTTCAAAGGAGGGGCTTTGCAAATATTCAGAGATTCGTCCCTTCATATAGGTATCAATATCGCTGGCAGAGGAAAGTTTCTCTAAGGCTTGCCGCTCGGCCAGAGTGGGCGGAATGCCCTTAATGGACTTCGAAAGCTTGGTCAAATAAGTCTGGGGATCAGCAGCCACGGCCATAACTAATGATGGTAGCAATAGCAAAAATAAGAGAAGTGATTTCATTCAGTTCACCTCAGCCTGGTAATTGCCATCAGATGTCTTCAGTTGTGGGATTTTGTATATAACGTTATTCAGGAGTGAAAAGATGGCCGATGACTCTTTGATCGGACCGTAGGTGCTCATATCCATTTTTCTAAAATTGGGATCATTGACGGCCGCCGCGGCCATATCAGAGCTGGTTTGAAAGGCCACTTGGCAAATATTGCCGTTCACTGACGTATAGGTCATATTGAGAACCGAATTGCTCAAGTAGGGCGGAAGAAAAAAGTGAATGGGATAAGTAGAGCCCATATGGAAGAACTCTAAAGTGTGAGCATCCTTTTGGTTGAAGGTGACATCATAAACACCTGCATCAGTTTGATTCTCGTTCAATCCTGTTTCTTCGGTCATATCCATATTTTCGGAGGTGATTTCATCAACATGAACTTGAGTTCCGGTTTTGACCATTTTCTTGGTCCAGTCAAAATTGTCGCAGCGGATATTGTCTAATAGAAAATTCATCTTGTCGTACTTCGGAAAAAAATGAGCATAATAGCCGGTCAGAACGGGGATAGTTTCATCTTTCAAATCCACTTCTTCAATGGTCGGCATTCCGCCATCGTGTTTCGTGGTGAATTTGGCGTGAAGAACTGCACCGACTTTAGCTGGATCCGGATGTGCAATCCACTTCACCCATCCACTATAGGCAGCCAAGGAAATGCCCAATTTACATTTAACTAGCTTCAAATCTGGATCGCAGGTGTTTTCGGTCTGATCGAGACTGAGTGGGACTTGAATTGGATTTCCTATCGCCTCAAAAAATGCGGCTTTGCGACCATCGTGAAAATCCAAGACGACACCATAGACCGGGTCCGCCACTGTATCGTAGAGCAGTTTAGGTTGTGGGTTGACGGTCACAGTGCCATCCACTGCGACAGCAACAACCGACATCCCACAAATTAGACAAAAGAGTAAATTTTTCAACAGCCTACGTCCTGGTTAAGTTCTGTTTTCCGTTGTGCAAGGCACATGCCTTCCATCGGCCGGATCAGATCCCAATATTTCGGCGTTGGACGAAGTGGGGGACATTCTTCGCCGGCAACAACCGTCGAACTCTTGGGCAATCTGAAAACCCAAAGCAGGATTCGTTTAGAAAGGCCTCATCTGTCAAAAAAATGGACAACATGTTTGGCTCAAGTCGAATCTGGGAAACGCCAGGCGACCTGTCTTTTGCACTCTCTAGTATATATGATGAAGTTCGTTCTCTGTCTGACATTGATTTTCTGTACGCTTCATAGCTGGGCCGCTGATCGCTGCTCAGAGGCTTACGATCGAAAAGACATTTTTCCGGACAACGTCATCACCGGCTTTCACTCGACCATGCCAGATATAATGGCTTCGATTCAGTCCTTCCAAATTCGTCCGCGGACCATGGACCTATCCGGCATTCAGATTGATCTTCTGGAAGCGCCGACCATTGTCAGCGTCAAAGACCATCGACTGGAATACTACAAAAATTTGGTAGCATGGAAAACTCGAAGTCTGAAATTTCAGGCCATTCGGATTGAGGCTGTCGATCAGAGTATGGTGGTCAGATCCTATTCTGATTTCGTCGTGGAAGAGAGCCTTGCCCTATTCCAACTTTACTTCGACCATTATGCCAGCACCGGGGAAGACTACCCTTCTACGAATGGTCTTATGCCGACAGCGACTTTAGCGACTGATTTTCAAACCACGCAGTTGGACACTAATTCCAATTCGCTGGCGCGCTCTCTTTGTGGCGCACTAAAAAAACAGTTGGACTATCTGCGGGCTCAAGGTCTGCAGCCCGCATTGCCAGAGATCAAAGAGCTTCGCCTGGCTATGTACCAAATGTTATGGACTTCGATGACACCTTAGTAGGGCAATTTCTCAAGTCCGGGAATCAGCGCTTCCGCGATCCGCTCGGCAATACGAATTCCATCACAAGCTGCGGAAGTAATTCCACCGGCGTAACCAGCGCCTTCACCGCAGGGGTAAAGACCCTGATGACTCAGTGATTGCAGCGTGGTCTCATCGCGGGTCACGCGAATGGGACAGCTGGTGCGCGATTCGACTCCGTAGAGCTGTGCCCGCTCGGAAATAAATCCGGACATTTTGCCTTCGAATTCCTCAAGACCCCGACGAAAATACTGCGACATAAATTTTGGCAGCAGTTCGTCTAAACGCACCGGCTTTTCACCAGACGGAGACGAACCTTTGCTGACCGGACCCAGCTTCCCAGCCATGAAATCCGACAGTCTTTGCGTCGGCAATTGCTTCGTGCCACCGGCAGCGCGAACCGCGGAATAAGCTTGGCGCTCTAAGGACTCGCGAAATTTCAGCCCTCCCATCAGATCGCCAGCGAAATTTTGTTCGTGATCGACAGTGACCACGATGGCCGAGTTGGCGAAAGGGGAGTTTCGATTGAAATTGCTCATGCCGTTACAGACGACTCCGTCGGCTTCGGTGCCGCTCGACAAAACGTAGCCACCCGGACACATGCAGAAGGAGTAAACTCCGGTCTTGGTTTTTTCATCATGGTAAGTCAGGCGGTAGTTGGCAGATCCTAACTTTGGATGGCCAGCGAATTCGCGGTACTGAATTTGATTGATCTCGGCCTGAGGATGCTCGATGCGAACACCCATGGCGAAGGATTTTCCCTCGAGATGCACGCCGATCTGGTGCAAGTGTTCGAGCATGTCAGTGGACGAGTGACCGGTGGCCAGCACCACGTGATCGCTTTCGTAAATAGAGCCATTTTCGGTTTTTACACCGGTGATTTGCTGGCCGCGGACGACTAGCTCTGTGACCTGCTCGTTGAATTTGATTTCGCAACCTTGGCTGCGCAGGTATTCGCGCATCTTCGGAATCAAGCGGCGGATTTTGTCAGAGCCCACATGCGGATTAGAGATGAACTGAATCTCTGCCGGTGCACCGAATTTCACTAGGCGCTGCAAAACGTAGGGGATGTGAGGACTCTTAATTCGCGTGATTAATTTTCCATCCGAATACAGTCCCGCGCCGCCCTCGCCAAAGCAGACGTTGTTACGGCGATCGAGTTCTCCGTAACGCCAGTAGCGATTGATGCCGCGAATTCGATCTTCGGCGGGGCCGCCGCGCTCAAGAAGTAGGCAGGGAATTCCGCGTTCGACCAGTCTTAGCGCCGCAAATAGTCCCGCGGGTCCGGATCCAATGATGATGGGTCGTGCGCCTGATTTCTGGGTCGCACGGGGCACCAGATACTGTTTTTCTTCCAGAGTTTCGCCGGGCTCTGCCACTTCCAGGGAATAGACGAACTTAGGGGAGTGGCGCCTGCGGGCGTCCACGCTCTGACGAAGGATGCGATAGGGGCCATGCTCTGGGAACATCCACTGCAGGCGTTCGGCCAGGTCCTCGTCGATACCGATTTCTAAGTTCTGAATGATTCGGGACATGGCATTGTTCATAGCATACGCCCGCAGGCTTTGATAGTTTCTTTCAGATGCTTTGGCTTCTAAAATATTTACCACAAAATTATCTGAGCACCCTCACCGGCCATCTGATGCATTGGCAGTTGCCAGGCGCACTTCGCAGTTTGTCCGTACGGGTCTTTGCGAACATGTACTCCATCAATATCGACGAGGCTGAAAAGCCTTTGAAAGAGTACCTTAGCATCGGCGACTTCTTTGTTCGTCGCCTAAAACCTAGCGTGCGACCGCTGGCGGCTGCCAGGGTCGTGAATCCAGCAGACGCGGTGGTGAACGCCGCTGGAAGTATCACCGACGGAAAAATGCTTCAGGTGAAACACCGGCCCTATTCGGTGGCGCAGATACTCACTAGCCCGCAGAGAGCCAAAGATCTGGAAGGCGGATTTTTCGCCACCTATTATCTTTGCCCAACGGACTATCACCGAGTGCATTCCCCAGTGAGCGGAAAAATCACTTCGGTGGATCATGTTCCAGGAAAGCTGTGGCCCGTCTATAAAAAAAGCGTTGAGGGCATCGCCGATCTTTTCGCCGTGAACGAGCGCATGGTCGTCAGTATCGAAACGGACCTGGGCTTGGTGTCAGTGGTTTTCGTCGGAGCTATGAACGTGGGAAAGATCGAACTGGCATTCGACTCCCACTTCCAAAGCCAAATGCCCGACATCGATGAAAAACGAAGCAAGAATTACACTCCACCAATCGCGATCAAGGCGGGCGATGAGTTGGGATTATTCCGAATGGGCAGTACCGTCGTGGTGTTTTATCCTAAGTCATATTCGCAAGAAATTTCTTTGAGCCGATTGCAAGCACTCGTAGGCCAAGCCACGAAGGTTCGCGCCGCTCTCTAAGCCGGATAAGAACAATCCGTCGTAGAAGTTTCAGAAATACTCACCCGTGAAATCACCGGCAGCATGGCGTGAGATTTTTCGTAGATCCAAATGCACAAATTCTCTGTGGTCGGATTTTGCAGGCCTGGCACGTCATTTAGAACCTTGTGATCCAATTCTGCCAGTAAGGGCTTCATGATTTTAAGCACGTCATTGTAGTCGATCAGCCAGCCCAGTTCGGGATGAACCTCACCGGTCAGGGTCAGCGTGATTTTAAACGAATGCCCGTGCATATGGTGGCAGGGATGCGTGGCTGGCAGCCGGGGTAAAAACCTGGCGCTCTCAATCTGAAATTGCTGTTTTAACTCTATTTTCATGATATGTGCCTTCGCATGACGAATACTACACTTCATCTGCATAAGCAAAATTTCAAGTTCTCGAGCGCCCATTTCCTCATTTTTGACGAGCACAGAGCGGAAAAACTTCACGGTCATAACTATCAGGTGGCCGTGGATCTGAAGGTGCCACCCGAGGCCGAGCTGGCTCAAAACGGTTATTTCATCGATTTCAACGTGTTTAAAGAATTCATCAAGGCCGAAGTCGATCGCTGGGACGAGATGGTGCTCTTGCCAAGGAATCACAAGGACATGAAGATTTCCGCGAGCGGCGAATCATTGGAAGTTCGCTTCCGAGAACGATTTTATGTTTTCCCTAAGGACGAGGTGATTCTGTTGCCGGTGACCAACACCAGCGTCGAGCAGCTATCGCGAATCTTAGCAGAAAACTTTCAGCGAGAATTTAAGAAGTACGGGGTCCAACAAGTGCGCGTCAGAGTCGAAGAGACTCGGGGTCAAGGTGCCTCCACGATAGCTACTTGATTTCTACTGTGCCACTTCTTCAGGTCGAAGCTCTCGGGTGATCTTGTAGTTCCAAAAGCAGATACTGCCCTGATTGCCGATCCAGTCCCTGAGATTGTCCTCTACCAGTGCCGGAGTGCCATCACAGGCTTGACTGCCAATACTGCCGAATTCGAAAACTTCGCTGACGTGCCAAGACCAGGCATTGCGCAGAGGATTTATCAGATCGCGGTTGCAGTTGTCGTGGCCATAGTCAATTTTCGCCACCAGAATTTTTCGCTGTTCAGGATGCGCCAGTTGAAATCTAGATTCGCGCACAATGCCGGCGTCGTGCGAATGAAAAACAAAACTCTGATCATTGCTGGAGTTACTCATCAGAAAATAGACTTCCTGAGGATCAGGGTTGAAAGCCTGCTCAGAAACACTGGGCTGCAAAAACTGAGGATGACCATCTGACCAATAAGCCGAGAGCGGATACTGACCTTGTATGCGGAGTTGATCAAACACTCCAAGATGAATCGGGTAGTTTCCTTGAGCGAAAGCGGTGAGCCGAATCTCTTGCACGCCGGCAGTCGTTATCAGAGAAATATTTTGTGCATTGGCCGAAAGATTCACTAGGTGTAGCGATACCTGTTGTTCGCTAAAAATCCACGGTGACTTCAGAGTTTCCGAGCGGCCAGAGCCCACTGAAATATTTTGCGCGCCAACACGGGCCACAGCTGAAACCGGTAGCGAGACATAAGAGTGAATCTGAAACCACTTGGAATTTTTCACCGCAGACAAATCAATGGATTTTTCTTCACGGGGACTGAGGGAAATATTGGATTCTTGGATGTCAGGGGCATTCAGCCAGAGTGTCTGTGGTTGATCTGAATTATTCTGAAGAAAAACGGAGTCCACCCCTTCCGTGGGGAGGTACCATGGCTGGGCCAGTGCTCGACCAACTGGGAGTAACGAAGCAGTGAGAACGACCAGCACTGCTAAGATCAGAGTTCGGAGTAGCAATCCAGACTCTCTCTTTCGTCGAGTTTTGCTCATGGTAGCCCTCCTTACGGCGGGTAGAGGAAAGTCCTAAAGGCCCTTCTCAAGTCGAGTCACAAAACTAGACCTTCTCTGGACATTGGGACTGAAAAGCGGTTTTTCACTTCGTTTGCAATACCAAGTTCTAGGAGTTTTTCCTTACCAAAGTAGGGCTGCATCGACTAAGAGTGAGTCTATGTCTAGTTCACCAACTTCACTTTTAGATCTCTCGACCAATAGCTTGGGCAGCGCAGGTGAAACTCGCGCGCGCATCACTGGTTTCGCCGGCGAAGTGTCCATCGTCGAGCGCCTGCAAGAGATGGGAATGCATCATGGGATGATCGTGCAGTGCCTAGGACGGACTCCGTTCAAGGGTCCGCTGCTGTATCGAATGGGCGCCACGGTCGTCGCTCTACGAAATGGAGAGGCTCAATGCATACTAATTCAAACCCTCTAGAGATCGTCGCTCTTGTTGGCGCGCCCAACACTGGAAAAACCACCCTCTACAATTGGCTGACCAACTCCAAATTCAAAACCGTCAACTATCCGGGTGCCACAGTGGAGTACGCCATCGGCGCCGCTGCCGAACGCTTGAAGGCTGACTACCTATTTATGGACACGCCGGGCACCTACAGCCTATTCCCAAAAAGTTCGGATGAAGAGGTCACCCTTCGTGCGCTCTACGAACATCATCGTCACCAAAAGGTAAAAAAAGTCATCTGTGTCGTGGACGGCTCCCAGTTGGAAAGAAATCTGATGCTGGCTGAACAAATCCATGCCGCGGGATTTTCTATGGTGTTGGTCGTGACCATGTCGGATCTGCTGCGGAAAAATGGAATGAAGCTGGATGTGGCCGCACTAAAAAACAAATTCAATTCACCGGTGGTTCTCTTTGACGGAGTCTTGGGCGAAGGCCTAATGAAAATCGTCGATGAATTGAAGTTGCTCAAAGTTGAAGAAAAGGATCCGAAGCATCTCAAAACCTGGAGCGCTGAAAAAATCCAGCAGCAAAGTGAAATACTGCGTGATCTGGCCGCACAGGCTTACGGTCATGTGGACGCCGCCAAAATTTATGATCCCACGGCGCGCATCGATCGCTGGCTTTTGCATCGGTTTTTAGGGTTACTTTTTTTCTTCTTGATCATGTCGACATTGTTTAGCTCTATTTTTTGGCTGGCCAAACCATTTATGGATATGATCGACAAAGGATTCACCTGGACTGCCAGCGAAATTTTGCTGTTGATGCCGAACTCATTGTTCTCTGAATTTTTGGCCCACGGCCTGGTCGCAAGCTTAGGAGCGGTTTCTGTTTTCGCCCCCCAGATTTTTATTTTGTTCTTCGGTATCGGCATTCTAGAGAGCAGTGGCTACTTAGCCCGAGCCGCCACGCTGATCGATCGTCCCTTTTCCAAAGTGGGATTAAGCGGGCGAAGTTTCGTTCCGATTCTCTCTGGATTTGCCTGTGCTGTGCCGGCAATGATGGCCACTAGAAATATTTCTTCGAAGCGGGATCGCTGGATCACTAATTTTATTATTCCGCTGATGACTTGCTCGGCCCGATTGCCAGTTTATGCCTTGCTACTCAGTTTCCTGTTCAAAGATCAACCAGCGTGGAAGCCTGGCGTGATTCTAGCCCTACTTTATATGGGATCTCTGGGCATCGGTGCCGTTGTCGCAGCCATGCTCAACAAAATTTTGGCCAAATCAGAGATCAGCATGTTCATGATGGAGTTACCGCTGTACCGCTTCCCTCGTTGGAGAGTGTTGTTGCAACAAAGTTTCGCGCGCAGCAAAGGCTACCTCTTCCGCGCAGGTCCCTTCATCTTTGTTTTTGCCGTGATTATCTGGGCTGGCACCACTTTCCCGAACTACTCTGAAGAGAACGGAGCGGTGAAAATGGAAACCAGTTACCTCGGCCGCATCGGCCACGCGGTAGAACCAGCCTTCGAACCCATGGGTGTCGATTGGCGGGTGGGCGTAGGCCTCTTGTCCGCGTTCGCAGCCCGCGAGGTCTTCGTGTCCTCCATGGCCATCGTATTCAACGTCACCAGTGACGACGAAGAGACCCAATCCCAGGGACTCTTAAGCTCCATGCAAAAAGCCCAGATGCCGAATGGTCGCCTGCTCTTCACTGTGGCCTCTGTCAGCGGCCTGATTTTGTTTTTCATGATCGCACTTCAGTGCATGTCCACGTTTTCCGTGGCGGTCCGTGAAATGGGCTCGTGGAAATTCGCCATGGTGCAACTGGTGTCCTTCAACGTTGTCGCTTACATTTTAGCCATCGCCCTGGTCCAAGGCCTAAGGGTCATCGGCGTCGCCTAGGGGAGTTTGTGCACTCAGAAAGTTGCATACCTGCAGGTATGCAACTTTCTGAGTGCAGTTTCCCACTGGACATGAAAAGACGAGCCGGGCAAAATAAAGTCATGAACTCAACCGCAAAATTTTTCTTTGTGCTTCCGTTTCTTTGGTCTTCCGCAGCTTGGGCACAAGCCGACGGGGCGGTGCCTTCGAAGATCGCTGGCGCGTCTGCGGCCGTGGCGCAAAAGTCGGATAACAAAATCACCGGGATTCCAAGGTTGATCCGCGACTATCCAGTGCCACAGGTCTTTTTTCGCGATATTTCCGGAAGCTACCAAATTCCCAGCAACAGCAGCGATGATTACAATCGCTTTATCAACTCATTGAACGCGGCACTCAGCAGAAAAATTCCGATCACCGTGATCATCGATCCAAAAACAAACACCATCGTCGACATCGTGGACGCGCCCAAGGCGCTGCGATCAGGCTCTCTCTATGAGGACATTCCTGACGATTCTGCCAACCAAAAAATGGGTGGATCCGGCGGCGGAGCCAGCGCCGGAACTGGAGCCAAGGCCGCGACTCCTGCATCAGCAGAGCCACCTGCGCCGCCCAAGGCATCGGGCTGGGCGGATTAGAGCAAGTAGCACCACCTAAATACCCACTCGGAAAGTTGCATACCTCCAGGTAGTCAACTTTCTGAGGTGTCACTGGGCCTTCAGCGGACCTGTCGGCGGCTTCAAATCCGGGGCGCTGATAATGGCGGGATCGGTGGGTCGCTCTTCACAGGAGTATTTAGTGAAGGGGTCCTTTAACTTTTTCATGTAAGCCTGACAGCGATCTTCGTTTTCGAAAAAACATTCGAAATGCACGGGGCTGGTGCTTAGGCACCATTGACTGATGCCGATCACGTGAGCTTGTGCCACAGACATTGCTAACGCAAAGACCGTCAGCATTTAACTGAAGCGGCGGGCAGAGAGCCAGCGCGGGACGTTGCGGCCGAAGATTCCGTCCACCATGCTCTTCGCTGTGTGGAAGGCCAGTCCAATTCCGTGACCGGTGTAGCCTCCGTTGAAGAACACCTGATTGTCGTCAGGCAATGAGCCCACCATCGGTTGGCCGTCGCGGCTGAAGCCCATAACGCCACCCCAGCGGTGGCTGACTTTTTTGTCTTTGTACTGTGGCAGATGATGGACCACGAAGTCGTGCAAGGCATTTTGGATCTGATCTGTAGTGTGGTCAGAGTAACCAACTTCCGTTTCCTTCGCAATTTGGCGAAAGCCTCCGATCAGCAATGAACCATTGGGCATTTGGCGGAAGTAATCCAAATAAAAATTGGCGTAGCACGGGCCGTCCATGAACGCGGGCACGGGCTCCATCATCAGGATTTGCGCGCGGGTGGGATAAATTTTATCGGCAAAAAATGGATGCATGGTGGCCGAGTAAGCATTCAACGAGAAAACCAACATAGAGGCTTCGAAATCGCCATTGTCGGTTTTTAGCACGCGGGTGCCTTCGCCGGTCTGCTCAAAGCCATGGGCCTCGGTGGACTCGTAGAGATCGCATTTGATTTTGGTGCGCATCAGGTTCAGCAGTTCCACTGGATTTGTTTCGGCATCGTCCATGTATTTGATGCCGCCGACGAATTTTTTGGCTCCGACGCACTTTAGAATTCGATCAGAGTCATAGGTTTCGGTTGGAATTCCAATGTCGGTCATGATTTTAGCGACATTTTTAAGCTCGGTGAATTCTGACTCTTGTGCGGCCAATGAGTAACAGCCGCGATGTTTGAATTCGATTTTGTCGCCTTGATCTTGGATGATGTGATCTTTCAGCAACTGCAGATTGGTTTCGGCGAATTTCCAGATTTCGATGGCTTCATCTTTGCCGTGTTTACCGATCAGGCGGTTGAAATGTTCGACGGAACCGCAAGTGATGAACCCAGCATTTCTGCCGGAGGCGCCAAAACCAATGCGGTGTTTTTCCACCAGAGCTATTTTTAGAGAGGGATCTTCTTGATTCAACCAATAGACCGTGGACAGCCCAGAAATTCCTGCTCCGACGACGACGACATCGTAGGTTTTCTTTCCATTTTTTTCAGATCGATCCAACCAGTAAGAGGTGCTCATGAAGTTCCTTTCGCGGGAGCAAGGTCCAAGTACATTTCTTCCGCTGTGCACAGACAAGGTTTACCACAACGGGTGCAGGTGTAATCAACCTCTTTCCAATAAAGAGGGTGAGTGGCGATGACCTGAAAGCCCAAGCCACGCAGGTAGCGGCCACTGCTATCGTGCGGCGATTCTTTCCAACTGTGACAGACGATGCCCTTGGCGTGGATTTGTAGGAGCGCTTCCATGGCTTTCAGTGAAAGCTTTTTGCCCCAGCCATGAGCGGTGAGTTCGGGATCGATAAAAAGACTTTGAAAGTAAGCGGTTTCTGAAAGCGGGTGCGGCCAACTTCCGGGATTTAGCCCCTTGCCTTTGCCGTGACTCCATTGCCCTGGTGGGTAGGTGATGCGCACCCCGAAGATTTGTTTTTCCGGCGTAGACAAGACCAGAGTCAGCATTTTTTGATCTTTTTGGCCAGCATGAAACAGAGATTGCTGGTGGATTTTTTCTAACTCGGGCAGGGAGTAATATCCATCGCCGATGGCGCGATCGGTGAAGGACTTCACTGCGGGCAAATCTTCCAAAGTGAGCGGACGAATTTCTAGAGCATTCATTTTTTGCGAAGCGCTCGAACAAAAAGGAATAGTCCGGTGAGCAGCCAAGGCACTGAGAGCCACTGACCCATATTGAAGGCCCAGCCGGACTCAAAGGCCTCCTGATTTTCTTTGACGAATTCGATTAAAATGCGTCCTGTGAAGATGGAAAACACCACCCATCCAAAGAGCAGTCCCACCGGGGGATTGTGTTTGTATCGGCGATAAAAAAACATTCCCACGGCCCAAGTCATCAAGTACCAAAGCGCTTCGTAGATCTGTGCGGGGTGGCGTGGAACATTGTCGACCCGTTCAAAAACGAAGGACCATGGAAGGTTGGTGGGCTTACCGATGATTTCCGAATTCATCAAATTTCCCAGCCGAATTCCCGCGCCGGTGAGCGCCAGTGGCACAGAGATGCGATCACACAGCCAAGCAAAGCCGAACTCGGGATTGCGCCGGGAAAAAAGATACAGGGCAAAAATCACGCCGGCGCCACCGCCGTGTGAGGCCAATCCACCTTTCCAGATGTAGAGGATCTCATCGAGATGCTGGCTGTAATAATCCCACTCGTAAAAAAAGCAATGGCCTAAACGCGCGCCGATGGTCGTGCCGGCGATCAGATAGATCAAAAGCGATTCTAATTTGGCGACCGGCCGATTTTCATAGGCGCAGACTTTTTGCATGAAATAAAAACCGAGGTAAAATCCGCTCAAAAACAGCAGCCCATACCAGCGCAATTGTAGAGGGCCTAGATGCAGTAGAATAGGGTCAATCGACCAATGAATCATGCCAGCCAGTGTAGCTAGACCAGGGGACATGTCAATTGTGTCTCAAAAAAATACGAGGCGCATAAAATTCGTTCAATTTTTGGCGATGAACACCGATAGATCGTTGGGGGTCGCAATGAAACTGATCATATTTTTCATCGTAGGGATCGTGGTTCTTCCATTGGCCAGAGCCGGAGAATGGTCGGTTTCGTCGTCACCTAAGTCGCAATTGGCGTCTGTCGAACATCACTTCAAAAAGGGAGAGACTCTTTGGTTCATTTCCCTGCTTTATTATGGCAAGGGTGGCCAATACGTAAAAATCGTCGACGCCAATCACTTGAAAAGCACTGAGGGCCTCAAAGACGGTCAAGTTTTGACCATTCCGCAGACTTTATGGCAGGTGGAGAGCGCCGATTTCAAGGCCCACTACCAAGAAGTTTGGACCAAGCATCAGGCGAAAATAAAAATGTCGGCGGGTCACTCCGCAGCTATGCCCGTGGTTGCGACGGCGGTACCGGCTACGAAAGTGGTGCCCGCGCCTGCAGTGAAAACGGAAGCCGATAAGAACTCGCACATTTTGGTGGTTCCGATTCCAAGTTCGCCTATTTTTCCAGCAGGTGAGGCTCCGGCCCGCAGTGCTGACGAAGGCGTCACTCAGTAAAATTATAAATCATGCCGAGGCGCGTTTTGAAGCTCATGTTTTGACATGGGCTTTTTTCATTTCGTAAACAAGGGGGACAAGTTACAAACAAGGAGATTATCACCGTGGAATCATTGTTATACACCCCGATCATCGCTGGCGTCATAGGTCTGATCATCGCACTGGGATTTTATGTGCGCGTGAAAGCACAGCCTGCGGGCAATGAAACAATGAATCGCATCGCCGGTTACATTCGCGAGGGCGCCTTGGCCTTCCTTATGCGTGAATACAAAGTGCTGGCAGTCTATGCGGTGGTGGTAGGAATTGCTTTGGCGCTGACTTTGGGTCCCGTTGCCGCCGGAAGTTTTTTGCTGGGCGCATTTTTAAGTTTGCTGGCGGGGTTCTTCGGAATGAAGGCCGCCACTTATGCCAACGTGCGAACGACACAGGCTGCGGCCACTGGTTCAAAGGGCGCAGCACTCTTGGTAGCACTCGATGGCGGAGCCGTGATGGGACTGGCTGTGGCAGGTCTTGGTCTGATTGGTTTGATGGCGATTTATCTTTTGTTTCGCGACAGTGAAAATATCGGCACTATTCTGCACTCGTTTGCGGTCGGAGCTAGCTCGATTGCTCTGTTCGCCCGAATTGGTGGCGGTATTTACACGAAGGCTGCCGACGTTGGAGCGGACATCGCTGGTAAGGTCGTTCAGGGAATTCCCGAAGATGATCCTCGCAATCCAGGCGTGATCGCCGACAACGTCGGTGACAATGTCGGCGACGTGGCCGGCATGGGTGCGGATATTTATGAATCCATGGTGGCCGCGATTGTGGCAGCCATGGCGATTGCATTGACCGTGAAACCAGATCAACTCACACGATTGATGGAGGCCGGTACTTCCGAAAAAACAATTCAGTGGACGGGGATTTTCCTGCCGCTGCTTTTATCAGGTTTCGGTATGGCTATTTCCATCCTGGTTATTTTCGCCGCTCGCGCTTTTCGACAAACTAAACCCGCCACCGTTTTGCGAAGTGCACTGATGGTGCCTCCCGTGATTTTGACCGCAGGTGCTGCCATCTTGCTTCCGATGTATGGAATTTCTCAGGCCGTCACCATTGCTTTGGCTGCCGGAGCTTTCGGCGGAGCTCTCATTGGGCTGGTGACTGAATATTACACCGCTTGGAAGCCCATTCGCCAAGTGGCAGAAGCCAACCTTCAAGGCGGAGCAGCGACTGGTGTGATTCGTGGTTTGGCTGTGGGAATGGAATCCGTGGCTCTTCCATTGGCTATTGTGGTTTTGGCGGCTTACGTTTCTGATCACTATCTGGGTCTTTATGGAATCGCGATTGCAGCTGTGGGAATGTTAGCTGGAACTGCAGTTGTGATGACGGTCGATGCTTACGGACCAATTGCCGACAACGCCGGTGGAATTTCTGAAATGTCGGGCCTGGGTAAAAATGTGCGCGATATCACCGATGAACTCGATGCCGTCGGAAATACAACAGCAGCGATTGGTAAGGGGTTTGCGATTGGCTCTGCCGTGTTGACAGTGCTGGCTCTTTTCTCTGCCTTCAATATGGAAGTGAATCATGTTCGTGCTGTGCATGGCATGGGCCCAATGTCCTTGGATTTGACCTCATCCGGAGTTCTGATCGGTCTTTTGATCGGCTCGATTTTGCCGTATCTAGTGGGTTCCACCACGATGATTGCGGTGGGACGGGCGGCACAAAAAATCGTCGGCGAAATCGCGCGCCAGTTCCGCGAAATTCCAGGTTTGATGGAGCTAAAAGCAGAGCCGCAACCGAAAATCATCGTCGACATCGCGACGAAAGCAGCACTGCGCGAAATGATCATTCCAGGAATGATCGCGGTCGTGGCACCTGTGGCCGTGGGTTTTATTTTGGGGCCTCAAGCTTTGGCAGGAATGCTGGCGGGCTCTTTGGCGGTTGGTGCTTCCATGGCTTTATTTATGGCCAATGCCGGCGGAGCTTGGGACAATGCTAAAAAATTCATCGAAAAAGGTGGCTTACCCGGTCACAAAAAAGGCTCTGAAGTGCACAAAGCGGCCGTCATCGGCGATACGGTCGGCGATCCGTTCAAAGACACTTCAGGTCCCGGCGTAGCCATTTTGATTAAGGTCATGTCAGTAGTAAGTCTACTGATCGCTCAGCTCATTGCCCTCTTGTAAGAAGAGCGCGGAAAATGCCCGGATCCTTCGTTGTTCGGTCGTTCTCTTGTGCGGCGTGCGGGTAGCACGCCTCCGCGTTCTCTTCCCTCTCGCCTCGGCTGCGGGCATTTTGCGCGCTCTTTTTTTTGCGTGGATTTTTTTCGGTCGGATTGGGAAGAGCTATTGCGTCTTCATTATGTTGGACATGATTTTTAGATGCCCTAAGGGGTGGCGGCCAGTGTATTGAACTATTGCCATTTGGTGGCTTGGCAGAAAACATCAATTTCAAAGGCCTTGGGATTGTTATTCAGGCCACCATGGATATTTCTGAGCATTGCACCAGCAGTCACATATCCTGTGTCCGTGACCTCATACTGATTGGTCCAGCTGTTCGACGTGGACTGACCAGTGGCTGCATCATCGACATTGAGACTTCCATTTTGAGTGTTGAACGAATATCCAATACGGATTTTTTCCATACCCATAAGCACTATGCAAACCCCACTAGAGTCGCCCGGGTATTTCGCACAACTCTGGTTGACCTCACCCAGAGAAACTCGGGTGTGATCGACTAAAAGTTTGTTGATGTCTGGGTCGTTCGGAATTGGATTTTTAGCCACCAGAAGATCGGCGGTGCACTTCACCTCTTTCGGCGCACCTTTTTCATTGAAATCAGCCTGGGACTGAAGTGAATATCCCAGCGCTAGAACAGCGACCAAACTTATAGACATTTTTCTAAAAATTTTCATAGAGTTCTCCTTATTTAGTTTCTATAGCCCATTTTTACTGAGTTTTCATTATATCGGACATGATTTTTAGATGCTCTAACGGATGACGGCCGGTGTATTGGACTATGAGCTGTTTGGGGATTTCGGCCTTAGGAACTTTTTCGAAACTGAGCAAGCGATCTAATTTGTTGGCAGAGCCCACGATGATGGCCATTGGGTCCAATTTGTTTTCTGGCAAGCCGCCGGGGAAACCTTTGCCGTCCATGAACTCTTCGTGCTGGGCGATGATTTTTAAAATGGTTTGATCGAAATGTTGTTTGTCTTGAAGGCGTTGACTGCCGTTGGCTGGATGTTGTCGGTACAGCTGCATTTCTTCTGGCGTAAAGGCCCCCATCGGACGGGCCATGTCCGTGGGTTGATGAAAGTGCTCGAAGTCGTGAAGTAGACCTCCCAGCGCTAATAACTGCACTTGTTTCGAATCACTGATTCCCAGCCGCGCGGCAATCGTAATCGCCGTGGCAGAGACCGCAACCCCGTGTTGAGCGATGCTGTGCTCTCCGTTTTCCATATTCAGAATCAGTCCTAGGGCTTTGTGTTCGCGATTGAGAAAATCGGCAAATTTGAGCGCCACCACTTTGGCATCTAGATAGATATCGACGTTGTCAGCATTTTCAAACACATCTTCAGTGCGAGCCTGTATCGTACCCTGGACGATCTCAGAGCGGATCTCTATGGATTTTTTCAGTTTGGCATCGAAGGCATTTTCTAGATTTCGCTCCAGGTAGCGGCGATAGTTGACTTCGTCCTGGGGCAGAATAAACATTTTTTTGAGTTTTTTTTCCTTCAGCCGATTCAGCCGTAGTCCCTCGAAGCTGTCACCTTTACGCAGAAACAGAATGTGTCGACCATTGATTTTAATGAAGGCATCAAACTCAATGGGTTGGTCACCGCGAAGGGTGCTGACTCGAATGGGGACATGCTCCATGGGCGATCACTCTCTTTCAAATTCTGCTGGACTCAGTGGGGGTTCCCCTTGGTAACCTACCGGTATGAGTAACATCAAAGATCCAATTGTAGTTGAATTTATTGAAGAGTCCAGGAACATCATCAAGGACCTCAATCTGGTGCTAGAGCAGGCAGAGGCCGGCAGCGAAAACGCTCGAAATCTTGCGACCTATGGCCAGATGACCGAGCGAATTTTAACTCGGGCTACGGCCCTAGCAATGAAGATGGCCAGTAAAAGTGCGGGACGAAATAACACCATCGAAAAGATCGCCGACTATGCCGCTGTTTGCAAAGTGGTGGGCTACAAAACGGCACAGATCAAAGACAATCCGGGATTTTATTCCACCTGCGTGGCACTTTTGCTGGATGCCACCGAGGTGATGAGTGAAATGTTCAACCTGCTTGAGCAGGATCAAGAGATCAACGCCAAGGCTGTCATCTCTCTTACGCTGATTGAACGCTTGAAGTGGGTGTCTGGGAAATTCTCTTCCGATTATCGCGAAAAAATTTCGGTCAAAACTCCGGTAAAGTTGAACCAAAATGAAATCGATACGCTACTGATTAAGCTGGGATTTGCCTAAATACGCTCTAAAGCCCACCGCGCAAGCTCGCCCAATTTGGGATCCTTCGACCATCTTTCAGTCTCTGCTTTCAAAGAAGAAATTTTTTGATTGCCAATGATCATCAATGCATTTCGGCGCAAACCAAAAGGACCGGCTCTTTTGAGCGGGGTGCCTAGCACTTTTTTTTCAATTTGCTTTCCAGAGGCCGTCAGTAAGAACCTCAGGTCGTTCTCCAAAGCGGAAGGGGCAGGCTTTGTGGGATTTTTAGAGAAATGAAAAACTTTTTCATTCCATGGACAGATGGTCTGGCAAAGATCACAGCCGAAGAACCAATCTTGGAATTTTTCTCGAATTTCGGGGGGTGCGACTTCACGGGATTCAATGGTCCAATAGGAAATGCACAAGCGCGCGTCGACCTCTTTGGGACGGGTGATGGCCTTGGTTGGACAAACATCGATGCAGCGGGTGCAAGTGCCACAAAAATCCGGAATTTCTGGATTTTGCCACTCAGAAAAGTCCACGGTTGATAAAATTTCACCGATGAAAAACAGACTTCCCCTTTTAGGCTCAATCAGGCAGGTATTTTTCCCCACCCACCCTAGGCCGGCTTTTTTGGCCAAGTCCCGCTCTAAGATTGGGCCCGAATCTGTGAACACCAAGAACTCTTCGTCAGGGAATTGTGTTTTTAGTTCGTCGGCTATTTTCTGTAACTTTTCTTTGAACCAAAAATGATAATCTTCCCCTTGCGCATAGAGCGCGGTTCTTAGGCCGGAAAAAATTTCCGCAGGTCTTGGCGAAGGCAAATAATCCTGCGCGATGACCAGGGCCGAACGCAGACCCGGCTTCAATTCCTGAGGTTGGGATTTTTGCGGCAGGTGGGTTTTTAAGTATTCCATCTCGCCATGCATGCCGTGAGCGATCCAGTTCTGGTAGATCTCGAAGCTGAGCGGTTTTTCCAATGAGGTGAATCCATGATGAGCGACATCATGGGATTTCAAGATCGAAGCTATAGTGGATTTGAGTTCCAAAGATAAAGCCATTCCAATTCAGTGTATTATCAAGTAATCTAGGTCAATGAAAGCGATTAAAGCACACCCCCATTTTGGGGCAGTCTTAAAGATCTATCAGCGGATCGAATCCAGCGGTTTTCAAGCTCTACTGGCGGGTGGCTGCGTGCGCGACGGGCTGCTGGGGCGAATGCCCAACGATTTTGATATCGCCACCAGCGCCAAGCCAGAAGAAATCACAGCCTTGTTTTCCAAAACCATCGAAGTGGGTAAGGCCTTTGGGACCATCATCGTGGTCGAAGAGGAAATTGAGATCGAGGTCACCACCTTTCGTACGGATGGCTTGTACCAAGATGGACGCAGACCAACCGCTGTGGAATTTTCCACTCCAGAGGAAGATGCCAAACGCCGCGATTTCACCGTGAATGCTCTGTTCTATGACATCAGCAAAGATCAGGTTTTGGATTTCGTCGGTGGCGCTGAAGATCTGAAGGCGGAAATCCTACGCGCCGTGGGCGATCCCGCCCAGAGATTTCGCGAAGATCATCTGCGCTTGCTTCGCGCGGTTCGCTTTGTCGGGCAGTTGGGCTTTGAGTTAGAGCCGCTCACTCGCAAAGCTGTGCAGGAAAGTGTAGCTGCGGTGGCCAGCGTGAGTCGCGAGCGCATCCATCAGGAGATGACAAAGCTCATCGGCAGTGAAAACCGAATTCAAGCTTTGCGAGAATTTGTGGAACTGGGATTCAGTGAAGTGCTCTTTGAAGGACGCAAGTTGCAGTTAGATCCTTGGATCTCACAAGAGATGAAGGCGCACTCGGGCCAGCATGACAAAATTCTCAATTGGTTTTTACTGCTCAATGCCGTTGGGGGCATCACACCGCTAGAGAGCTGGCTTTCGCAGTGGCGTTTTTCGAACGAAGAAAAACAAGGAATTTTGAAAATGATGTCGTGGACGGTGCATCCTGAAGCCTTCGCGCAGAAACCATTGGGCGAGCTTGCAGAGCTGTACTTCGACCATTGGAATCGCTGCGCTTTGAATATTGCCAGACGCCAAAGCCTGATCGATGCGGGAAAATTGGTACTAGTGAAGCAGATCTACGATCACCACGCGGGTCAAAAACCAGAGGCCTTGATCAAGGCCAAAGATCTTCCTGTCACTCTGAAAGGTGCGGCACTGGGACAAGCCTTAAAAGAGGGATTTTGGGCCCAGCTGGAATCAAAATTCACCACGGTGGAAGCGGGCCTTCAGTTTTTAAAACTTAAAAATAAACTTTAACTCCAGAGATCAAACTCAGCGAAGAAGCGGGCGTCGTCGTCACCGAGTAAGAGATCGTGTCATACTCGACCGAGATATTGAGCGCCGCATGTTCGATGAAAGGAAACCAATCCAGAGAAGCTCCGATTCCTAAGTTGGTCGTACTAGAGGATGCCCCTGTCGTCGGTGAAAAACTCCCGAAGGTCACTTTCCCATAGGCACCGGGCACCACCTTAGCGCCGGGATCGTTTCTGATAAAATCGAATTGAGCGATTCCGCCGACACCCAAGTTAGTACCCGCAGACGAGCTAGAAACATTAAAGATCGAGGCCAATTCGAATTGATGCATGTTGAACCACCAAGTGATGTTGGCGTCCGTGCCGCTCGTGTTGACTCCACTCATGGTGAAGCTGGACGTTTTCCATCCGTAGCCAAACGCATATTCGCGCGTGGCCGGGGTGCCTGCGCCGGGACCTATGATCGTCGTGGTATCGGTGCCGACCGCTTGAGCGATGTCTTTTTTGTCTGGATCCACACCAGCCTGGACCACGTCGCCCACTTTCATCACTTGATCAAACTGGACAATGGCGCGAGAGCCCTGCACTTTTGTCACTGTGCCCTTGGCTGGCGGGGTGATCGCCCAGGTGGCGCAGGACCACATGGACAAAGTCAGCGCGAAAATCAGCGAGGCGGGAGAAAAAAATTTCATGAGATGTCTCCTTTTCTATTTGAGCTAATTAAAATTCCAACCCCAGCCGGCGGCAAGAGTGATTGAGGTTTGCGTAAATCCACTTCCAGCAAAGAAATAATTGAAATGCATAAACAGCGGAAGAAAGCTGGTGTTGGTCATCTTGATATTGGCGCCGACTCCCACGAAAATCGGAGCAGAAAATGCCGAGGCCGATTGTAAACTGTAGAGATTTGAGGTGTTGGAGAGCGCATATTGGATGCTGGCTCCTCCGCCCAGCCAGAAGACCGCGGGTGACGTGCGATAAAAATTCCACATCAGCTCGCCATCAAAGGATAACGTGCTGATGCTCAGAGAAGAAGTTTTAGACGAGTCTTTATTGATGCTAGTACTTTGTGCGCTGTAATTGCCATTGAATCCATCGATACCTGACAAAAAACGGAAACCCAAGCTGTCCCACACTGGCCAGTCATAAAAGCCTTTCACTTTGATGCTGCCACCACTGAGGTTGGCCGTTTCAGAATGTTGAGTGGGCGTGACACTGTCGGCAGCCACCAGCGAAATGGAATCGATGCCATATCCCAGCACCACTCCCACACGGGGTTTGCGCGAAATTTTCTCTGGCTTTTCACTGTCGTCCTCGGCGGGAACGGCGACTTCCACAGGCTTAGGTTTTTTTATTTCGGGCTTGCGAATTAAACTTTCACCGACAGTCACCGATCCTTTTAGGATGATGGCTACGGCGCGATTGTTTTTCACCTGTTGAATTTTAATCCAGCCGGTTTTTTTTCCATCCGAATTGACTGTCAGCCACTCGTCGTCCATATGCAGTGGCTGCGAGCCTCCGTTGATAATGGCGGAGTTACCTTGAACCCGCTCTACCTGACCTTTAATTGGGGCAGGCTGAGCTTGAAGCTGTGAGCCACTAAAGAACAGGGCGGTCAGAAGCAGCAGGTTCGCTTTCTTCAATACACACCTCAATATTTTGTCCTGCAGTTTCGCCGTCGTCGACAAACCGCACCTGGTACTTCAGATCGGACTTGGACAACCATAGTGTATCAGCACTGGGCTGAATCCAACAATTGGGCTCAGCCAAAATGGGAAATGTGGTGTTGCCGACACTGTTAGGAGGCGGAGTGGCCGCATTTTCAAACATAGAACGACCGCCGCTTTTATAAACCTGGCAGGCTGATAAAAGAAACATAAGACTTCCTGAAAAAAGAATTTGGCGGCATTGAATCATGCTCTTATCCTACGGCCAAGAACTTGCAAAAGGAAACAAAAAAGCCCCGCTTTTTGAGCGAGGCTTCCCTGTTTTTATATCCCGACAATCGATTTAGAACGGAATTTCATCCGCAGCATCGAACTGAGGCTCTGGTCCGAAATCTTGATAGGAATTTTCAGCTCCGGCGGCAGCTGTGGACTTATTCGTATTATAAGCTCCTTCAGTGCGCTCGCTGTTTCCCCCTAAGAATTGGACGTTGTTAGCAACGATTTCCGTCGCGTACTTTTTCTGCCCTTGTTGGTCTTCCCAGCTGCGAGTTTGCAGTCGACCTTCAACAAACACTTGGCGGCCTTTGGCGAGATGCTTGGCACAGTTTTCTGCCTGACGTCCCCAAACCACCACGCGATGCCATTCGGTGCGCTCTTGCTTTTGACCGTCTTTACCAGTCCAGTTTTCGCTAGTCGCGATGCTCAAACGGGCTACATTTTGCCCATTTCCGACGCTTTTCAATTCTGGATCGGCTCCCAATCGGCCAACGATGATAACCTTGTTCACTCCTGACATTTCATTTCTCCTTCTGCGCCCACGAATCACTCGTGAGTCTTTTTTTTTGACGATTCAATCAATCATGTTCTTGTTGAAAGTTTCAACCTAAATTCACGATTCTAAAACTATTGCTAGCTTCATATTCTGCGAAGTCAGTGCCAGCTTCAAATGCACGAAATTCAACGAAGAACCGAACCCATGTCCGAATTCAGGATATTGACGCGAAACTGAACAAAAAGCGAGCGGGTGTTATTTGAGGATGCTCATGCTGGGTGGGGTGTAAGAATTTTGACCGTTCAATTTAAAGCGGTATCGGCTGGAGTCCCCGGCAGGAGTTTTAAATTGACTAACAGCAACAAGAAATAGGCTCAAGCGATCTTCCAAATTGGATTTCACCGTGAGGTCGATGTCGAAATTGTAAGCACCAACTTGGGTTTGCAGTCCACCTTGGTTGTGCAGGCTGAGCATCAGGTCGCCTTTGATGCTGCCCTTGATTTCGTCGCCATCACGGCCAAATTTTCCATCGTCGATGACGATCTTGCCGGCATTCATATGGCCCTTGATTTCTACGGAACTCATTTTCAAGTCGGGCACATTGATCGGACCCATTGCAGTGTTGATCGTCTGGGAAGGAAGTTCAAATTTATCGGCCTGAATCACGAGTTCCGCTTCCGGTTGTTCTGCCAGGGCAAGATCCGTGAGCACAGTTCCCTCGATATTCAGCTGACCTTTCACGGACAGTGGCAGCTGCACGACATCGTGAAGATCTTGCAGGTTCAAATGTGTGGCATGGATTTCAATTTTCTGACGGTCAACCCCAGCTTCTGACTTGCTGCCGGGTTTCATGCTGATATCGATGTCGCCGCGAAAAATTCCGTTGGCTAGCACGCTGCCACCCGGAGTTTTCGTGAACAAAGATCCAATCGCGGGTGAAAGAGTCAGCTCTTTCGCTTCCACTGGTCCGATCATCGGGGAGTCCACACTCACATCACTGAATTTTAAACCGAAGGGCCACAGGGAAACCTGTAAATTTGAAAACTGCAAAAACAGTTGATTTTGCGTGAGCTCCGCCACTTTAGAGCTGAGCAAATCGGAAAGGTCGCCGAAGGGAAAGATCAGTGCCGTCCACAGCAAGATAGAGCCAAAGAAAACCACGATGATGGATTTATTGGATTTCAGCCAGCGAAAGGCATTGGAGATGTGCTTCACTCGTCGGCTCCTGCTTTTGGCTCTGTGGATTTTTTAGCGGTCTTAGAGCCCTTTTTAGTTTTTTCCGCGGGATCCTCCTCCGGAGGCGGCGGGATATAAATTGGAATTTTCAGAGTGATGAACTTATAAACCACGTCGAAATATTTAGGATCCTGAGAGTTCGCACTGATCAGCAGATCCACCATTTTCATGGCAGGATGAATGCTGGCGATTTGATGTCCGACATCGACAATCTGCCGAACATTGAGTTTGGACAGCGCTACCTTCAGCGATCCATCGATGCGGTCCTTAGGAATATTACTAGGCAGGTCCGTGTCGCCCACACCGGTGATTTGCTCGGGCAGCAGTTGCAGCTGGCGAAGAGTATCATCGATGCGACTTTTCAAAGACTCAACAGGCGGAGCTGGATCCATACCCAAATTCCCTTGAGAGTCTTGCTGAACTTTGAACAGATCACGAATCAAGCCACGCTGAGCTTCATAGGTGGCTAGAGAATCCGAGCCACTCCAGAAAGAGGACATCGGAAAAGACATGATCGCCAAAAAAATCACCAAGGCCACCGAAGCCAACAAAGCCTTCTGTGCCATAGGACTTAAATTTTCGAAACGATCTTTGACTCGATGATAGGCCGAACTCTCTTGGATTTTTTCCCAGAGTTGGTTGGCTTCGGATTTGAATCTTTCTTTGACGTCTTCGAAACTAGCCATTTATTTTGTCACCATTCCTGTGCTGACATTTCGATCCACGTTGAAGCCAAAGGCAAAGGGCACTCCACCAGTGGTGCTGCGATACGCCGATACGGCTGGCAGACTAGAGCGAATGGTCTCTACTTTGCCAGAGATGGATAGGCCTGCCAGTGCCGCCTGCAATGGGCCAAGCTCCTGGGCTCGGGCGACGGTGCCTTCGATTTCTACGCGCTGATTCTGAATGTTCAACTTTTGAATCACCACGCTATTGCTGTTACGGCTAGGAGTGGACTCGCTGATTTTGCGCAAAATATCGAGAGCCGAGTTCATTTTGACTAAACCCTGTACTGCTTTCACCGCCTGCGAGCGCCCGTGTTGCTCTTTGATGAATTTTCGGACTCCGGTTTCATTGGCTTGTTTTCCTGGCAGGCGGGCCACAGCTTTAGCTTGGACCTTCAGAGCTTCCGTGGATTTTTCCACCAGCGAAGAAGCCACTTGATCGCGAATCACCGCATACGCAGTGAACGTGACAAATACGATTGCGATCAATTTGGCTAAACCACCCCATTGTTCCCAGAGGGCTCGGTAGCGTTGGTTTTGTTTCTGAAATTCATGTTTCAAAAAATTCAGCGCCGGGTTGCGCGGTTTTTTCAAACCTTCAATAGCTAAGCCCAGGGCCACCCCGCAAGTAGAATCAACATGAGGTGTGGCTGAAAAAGAGGTGGTGAAATTTCCACTTAAGATTTGCACCGGGTTCACTGGCACTTCTAAAACTTGAGTCAGATATCCGTTGATATTGGGAATGCGCGAAACACCCCCCGCCAAAGAGACACTGACAATCCGGCCATTCAATTCACTTTGAAATTCAAGCAGGGTCATCTGCACGTCACGAGCTAAATCCCTTAATCCATCAGTGATCGCCTGAGAGAATATGATTTGATCGTAAGACGAATTTTCTTCGGTCAAGAGGATGAACGCCTTCGTCTGCACGACTTTAAGGGCTTCAATGTAAGGCAGTTCGTATTTTCGCATGATGGCTTCGGCCAGGAATTTTCCACCCCAGAAAATAGAACGTACGCCGATCAGATGCTGATTTTCAAAAGCGCACACCAGAGTTCTTGTGTGGCCGATGTCCAAAAGTATCTGCACATCTCTTTGTGGTCGGTCATCACCTTCCAAAGGCAAGGCCGTCTTAGCCTCGTCTTGAGGTGCTTCGTTCCAGCGTTCCCAGCAGTTGGCAAGTGCCACACCTTCAGCAGAAAGCAGAGCGATGTCCAAATTGGCCTCGCGCATTTTCTCTAGCAGTTCGGTGATGCGAAGTTTCGGAGCGGCACAGGCTAAAACCTCTGCCGAAGAACCCATGGTTTTAACAATCTTGGCATCATAGACCGCATTTTCCGGAGAGAAAGGAAGATCTTCTTCCAGCTCGAAGGGAAGACTTTTCAAAATTTTTATGCGATCAGAGAAGGGGAAAATTTTATTGCGAACCGACACCATCTCTTGGCGAAGGCCGACCACGATTCGCGTGGGTTCGGAACTATACTGTGCGGAAACTGTGCGAAGATATTCGATGATTTCAATGCTGGGGTCGAATCCAGGATTTTGGCCAAGAGTGAATTCATTAAATTGGCTGACGACCAAGCCTTTGTTGGTCTGTACCACTTCGGCCACTTTGATGCTGGCCGATCCAATATCAATTCCGACAGACTTCATCTCGCAAACATCCTTGTCCGTTAGATTTCAGAGCGCTATCTCTCGCTCCAATATACAATTCGGGGGGGGCCTTTGGTAGAAGAATTATTGTTATTTGCGCCCCCGCTGGGAGGAGGGGTTCCAGCAGATGCATTATTAGGAGGAATATAATCAGCTTTGAGCAGGCTGTATCCTTGCGTGGACGACTTATTTAAGTCATACACGACGGCGGTGATTTCTGAGGTGCTGTTTTTAAATGAACCGGTGGAAGTGATTCTAAAATTGTAGACCGCATCCGTAATAATTGGAATGGTCTTTTGTACACCGGGATCTATCCGGGCACCCTGGTTGGTGACGAAGGCCCAAAAATCAGCAGCATCCTTAAATGGGCCACCAGCAGCGCTGTCATCCCTTCGCTTGATGATTTCATCGGCCACCTTGCTGGTGATGGCGGGATCGATGGCCATCAAAATCTCTTTGCTGGCGTTGTTCGGATTGATGGCGTTCATGCCAAAAACGGTGATTTGATCCTCTAGCAAAGAGAAATAGTCCTCGAGCATTCCGGGAACCAGCAGAATTTCTCGCACGGTACGAAAGCCTCGGTTGGGGGGATATCCTTGGCCGAGCGAGGAAAATTTCGAAGTTTTATCGCCGCCTTTAGCGCTCTGACCACTCGGGGAAACCCAATCCTCTAGATTATTGATGAGCTCCTCCGGACGAAGGTCCTGGTGGGCCCGGGCCCATTTTTCATCATCGCGAATTTTATCCTGAAAAATTCGCAATAATTGCTGGTAGGTAAGATCCCGTGTGCTCTTGCTGGGTCCCCAAAGACCATTCACATTGATCTTTGAACCTTCATCGGAAATCACGGTCATGTAAGCCGCATCCATGGGGCTTAGTTTCGTCTTGTCATCAATCATTTCTTTTTGCACTTGATTGAGCTCTCCGGGGACTTGTGGCGGCCAAGAAAATGGCATCTTCCAAATCATATCCAGTAAGTCCTGCTTCACCATGCCTTTGGCTTGCGCCGAAAGTTGCGAGGTCACTTGCGAATAGATTTTAATTCGTAGCAAAGAAATTTCCACGCCCGCACGGGCGGCATAGTAGGACTTCACTCTTTGGATCGCGGCCGAGTTCACCAGATATTCAACGTTGGTCTCATAGGCAAGTTCTGTGGCTAGGTAGCTCACCAAAATAATGGTGAACATGGCCAAGATCAGCGCGATTCCCTTCTCTGATTTTTGCGAAACGCCGACACGGCTGGCAGGCGAAACGCCGACACGGCTGGCAGGCGAAACGCCGACACGGCTGGCAGGCGAAACGCCGACACGGCTGGCAGGCGAAACGCTGACACTGCGTTTAGTTCCGGTGGTCAAAAGAGAAAACGGATTCATGGGCCAACTCCTGGAGGTGGCGCTTGTTGGCCAGGTTGCCCATTGTTCTGAGTGGGGGGATTATTAGGAAAACGAATCGGCGCAATGATCTGCATCGAAATCTTTTTCTTCTTGTCGCCTTCGCCCTTGCTGATCGCCAGAGAAATTTCGACGGATTCGGGAAAAACCCCTTTGCTGCTGGCATCACCGGTTTTAGTGTTCCACTCGCTGACCCAGTCTTCTTTGTAGGTGTTGATATAACGAAGTTTAAATTCGGTGACGTTTTCGAGGAGCACGGTGGCCGGGCCGTTTTTAGTGATGTCTCCTTCGACGATGGG
>Ga0206924_1028_pt1 | contig 38616 bp, 29 predicted proteins | sample Alteio_BWOrgHeat_61_FD_152947 | JGI IMG/M metagenome (GOLD analysis project Ga0206924, IMG submission 152947) | Enriched cells from forest soil in Barre Woods Harvard Forest LTER site, Petersham, Massachusetts, United States -... | ecosystem: Environmental > Terrestrial > Soil > Temperate forest >...
AATTGCCAATGGTATGTGAATTTGTTGAGTGGAACTGGCGTTGAGGAAATAGGGGTCAGGCGACATCGGGCTGTTGCCCAAAGGGAGGTTTAGACAGTTAGGGATGGGAGGCAAAGCGCGGTGCAGTTCGGTCGGAGGAAGGACGGGAGGATGGCGAGGAGGGTGGTTGCTCCGCGGCTAAGATGAAGAAGGTGCCGGAAGGCATCTTCGCCGAGGTTGCGGATGAGGATTTTGAGGTTTTGCAGTGCCGCGATGATCTGGTCCTGGATGGTTTGCTTGAGCAAGCCGCGCCAGCGCGAGCGCTTGAAGCCGTGTTCGGTCGCCGCCTCGCCAAAGTTGCGCTCCTGCATCCATTGACGGCGTTTTCGGTCCCGCCGCGCGCTCGGGCCGCGGGACTGCCGCCGTGCCCGGTCGAGCAGTTCCTGTTGAGGGTAACGATTGAGCGTTCGACCCGCTTTGGCACGCGTGCAAAGATGCGCCAGCCGGCAGCGCCCGCATACTCCCGCTCGGGTTCGATACTCGTGGTAACCGCGCTGGTGATGGAAGTGATGGCGGTAAAGCTTGCGTCCTGCCGGACACCGGAAGGTATCGCTGGCTTTATCGTAGGCGAAGCGCTCCGCCGGATAGATCTCCTTGAGCCGATGGTTGTGTTGCCGGCTGCGCAGATCCGCCATGTGGCTGCGGATGCCCTGCGCGGCCAGCAAAAGGAAGTTCGCCGCGATCCCATATTTGGAATCGGCGATCACCGCCCGCAGGTCCTTGCCCAGTACCTTCTGGTGCGCTGCCACCACCGCGGGCAGTTGCGCGCCGTCGTCCACGATGGCCGTCGTCGTCTGCGTCACCGTAATGACTCCCGCCCGATCATCCAACGCCCGGTGATTCTTGTAGCTCGGCAGCGCCTTGCCCGTGGTGTGCCGCACCAAGGTCGCCTCAGGATCGCTCGTGCTTTGGAACTTCTCGTTGGTGCCACCACCACCGCCGTCTCCACCACCGCCGTCTTTGTCCTCCTTCTGTTCCTCGGTGCCTTGCTCCAACTTGGCTACGGTGACCTGCACCACGCTGTTGAGCGAAGCATCCGCGCGTACCAGGCTCGAGTCCACGTGCAGTTTCTCTCCGTCGATCAAGCCCGCCTCCAGGCATTGCTGCACTGTCCGCGCAAAGAGTTGCTCGAAGACTTCCTTGCCCCAGCGCTGACGCGCTTTGCTGAGCACGCTGTGGTTGGGCACCTCGTCCTCCAGCCCATAGCCCAAAAACCACAGGTAATCGATTCGCAGCGGAATGACCCGCATCAGTTCCCGCTCGCTGGCCACGTTGTCCCAGAACAGCAACAGCATCATCTTCATGATGATCACCGGATCGACGCTCACGTTCCCGTTGCGACCGTAGAAGCCCATCACCGCCTCGCGCACGAAGTCCAGCTTCAAGACCCGCTGCAGCTTCCTCAACGGGTGATCCTCCGGTATCCGCCGCGCCAGGTTCACCGGTTCCACCCACAGTTCGTTCTGTTTGGCATGTTGTCCCATCATACTGCTTCGACGACCCCACTCGCTGGCTCTTGTTAGTACGTTCCCTCAGGATTTGGGCAACAGCCCGTCAAGCGTTGACCCCGATTCTCCAGCGTGAAAGAAGGTTTCACCGCCATCTCCCCGGCGGACGTGCTGGCCCGGGTGAACGCCCTGCCGATCACGCAATGGAAATACAAAGTCGAGCCCCAGGGCATCAAACATCTCGGCCCCGTGGCCCAGGATTTCCACGCCGCCTTCGGCCTCGGCGACAGCGACCGCGCCATCGGTTCGGTGGATGAAACCGGCGTGGCCCTCGCCGCCATCCAGGGCCTGAACCAAAAGCTCGAAGCCCAAAACGCGCGGCTCAAGGATCAGAACGCCACCCTCCAACACCGCCTCACGGAACTGGAGACAAAAGACAAGGAACGCGAAGCGCGGCTTTCACGCTTGGAAAATTTGCTGCCTCCGGACACCGCGCCTGCCGCTGTGAAAACAGCGGCCAGCAATGGCGGCGGGATAAAGTAGCTCGAAGCTCTCCCTCGGCGAAGCTCGGGACCTTGATCTTGCCGAAACGGCAGCTTCGCATAACCGCACAACGGATTTACCCCTCGGACACCCCCGCCATGCGAAGCTCAGCTTCGCTCCCGAGGCATTCCCAAGCTCAGTTGCCCCCACGGCGCCACGGGCTTCTCGCTAAGCCTCGGATTGGGAACGAGGAGAAAAGTGCAGACTGCGGTCGGCGGCTTCAACGGCGTGAGCTCAGGGTGCCACGGCGATCACCTGCCCCGGTTGGAGCGAAGGCAAAATGGCGAGCACCTTGGGCATGAGAGGGCGGGTGTGGACCAGCCGGATGCTCTCCGCCTCGAGCACCATCACCGCGATGGAGAAGCCGGAGAGGTTTTGCTGGAAGGAGAGATTGCGGTCGCCGGTAATGAAGACTTGGAATTCCGGGTCGGCCAGCGCCAGCAAGCGCCCGTTCTTGATCCCGCTCCAGCCCATCTCCTGGACCGTTCTAACCTCGTGGCCTGGCAAGTCGCGGCGCAGCCGCCAGTCCAGACACTCGTCCAGCAGCAGCTTCATTTCAGGCCGGTGCGAGCAGGTGGTCGCAGGCGGCCTCGAGGAAGGCAATGACTTGCGCGCGCTGGACGGTGGGGAAGCCGGCCAGGAAATCGTCGATGGACTCGCCGCCTTCGAGGTAGTCCACGAGGTTTTTCACCGGTACTCGGGTTCCGGTGAAAACGGGAGTGCCGCCCATGATTTCCGGATCGGAGTGGAAGACTTCAGCCAACTCGTCTTTGCTCATGGAAAGAGACTAATCTCGCGCGGAAGGGCGGGCAAGTACGGCCTCGCTAATCGCCGCAATGTCTTCGGCAAACGCTCGTCTTTCGCGCTTGGAAAATCTGCTCCCTCCGGCCACTCTGCCTGCGGCTGTCAAAACGGCGGCCCATTCCAACGGAAATTAAACCGATGAAAACCTCCGCATCGCGCTCGGCAAATCCTTCACGCAGCCGCCTCGGGACCATTGGATGTTCGGTGTTGGGTGTTGGGTGTTGGATGTTTCTGGCCACGGTCGCCGCTCATGCCGGGCCGCGCAGCAGCACCAATTACACGATCATCACCGACACGAACGACGGCGGCGGCACGCGCACAACGAGCGCGGCTTACACGAATGACGGCAGCGCGGGATCGATCGCGGGGCTCGGGACGGTGGCCTCGCCCGCGGAGGTGGCGCGCCATGGTTATGCCGGGCAGCTTTACGATATCGTGGGGCTGGCGGTGAATTCCGCGTCGGTGAGCAATCAGGTGAATGAAACGGCGACGCTGCAGCTCGCGGCGTGGCAGGTGCTGGACGATACGAGTTACCTGACGGTGAACGCCAACGGGGTGGCGTGGAGCGTGGTGAGCGGGCCGGTGACGGGGATCAGCAGCGGCGGGCTGGCGACGGCGGGTGCGGTGTATCAAAATACGGCAGCGACGGTGCAGGGCATTTTCGGCGGGTTGACCGGGACGCTGAATCTCACGGTGCTGGATTCGATTCCCGATAATTTTGGCGTGTATGCGGGGGACGGCATTCCGGATTCCTGGCAGGCGCAATACTTCGGCCTCGGGACGAATGGGCAGGGCAACCCGAAGGGCGTTGCGACCGCGGACTTCGACGGCACGGGGCAGACGAATCTTTTCAAATACGTGGCCGGGCTGAACCCGACGGATGGTTCGCGCTTCACGCTGACGATCGCGCCGATGTCCGGGCAGCCGGGGCAGATGAATGTGGTTTTCACGCCGGTGGTGGCGGGGCGCACGTATACGCTGACGGCGAAGAGCGGGCTGCCGGGGGGCACTTGGAACCCGCTCGGTGGGTCGGCGGTGATCAATGGCGCGCAGGGGACGTTTACCGACGCCAACGCGAGCGGGGGGCAGAAGTTTTACGAGGTGCAGATCAGCACGCCGTAGCGGTGTGAGGTGATGCGGATGGGGAGGGGCTTTCGGAGGGGTATTTTATACGTATCTAGCTGTACCGCAAGTACTTGTGCATTAAATCTTCCGAAAAAAGAATTTCCGGCTTTTCAAGGATTGAAAAAAAGACCGCCCATTTTCGCGTCTTAAGAATTTTACAGAGAGAAGCCGCATTTTATTGCCCTCCGGGTGCGACAATTGCGGGTGAACAATGGTAACGTCCCCCAGCGCTTCCTGATCGTGAAATTACGCCCCCTCCGACTTCTCCTTTGCGCCGCCCTCTGCGGTGGCCTCGCGGCTGCCCGCGTGAGGGGACAGGTCGTCGAGAGCACGGAGCACGCGTCGCCGGGGATGGAGCAGGATTTTCTCCTGCACGTGTGGGAGACGGCCGATGGCCTGCTGCCGACCAACGTCCGCTCGATCGCGCAGACTCGCGATGGCTATGTGTGGATGGCGGCGTTCGATGGGTTCGTGCGGTTCGACGGCTTTCGCGCCGTGCTGCTCTCGGGGAAGAATACGCCGGGGCTGCCGCCGGTGCCCAAGGGCAGCCAGGTCTTTGCCGATGCCACGGGCCGGCTCTGGGCGTCGACGACTGAGGGGCGGCTGTTTTCCTTCGATCAAGTGACGTGGCGCGAGCATCGGACCGGAGAGGGCTGGCCGGGACTGGTCGTCGAGTCGATCTGCGAGAATGCCGCCGGGCGCTTGATCTTCAGCGGGGCGAAAAGTCTCCTGCAGTTTTCCGGCGGACATTTCACACCGGTCGCCTTGCCGGAATTGCCGCCCGACTTTCGCCCGCCGCTGAAGGCGGTATTTGACCCGACCGGAAAACTCTGGCTGGCGAGTCCCAGCTATTTGTGGCGCGGGGAAGCGGAGGGCTGGAAACTGGTGGCCTCAAGCGAGAGCCTCGGCTCGGGATTGCACGGCATCGCGCCCGCGCGGGAGGCCGGCGTGTGGATCGCGAGCAGCCGGGAGATCCGGAGGTATGTGGCGGATGCGCCGGAGACGACGTTCGTCCGGCCGGAAGGCTTTCTCGGCGAGAACCTGGAGTTGCTCGAGGATTTTCACGGCAACCTTTGGGCGGGCAGCCCGTCCAAAGGCATGCGCATCTGGATGCACGATGGGCGCGTGGTCAAAGCGGGACGCAGCGCCGATGGCCTCTCGCCGCAGATCACCTGTCTCTTCGAGGATCGCGAGCGCAATGTGCTGGTCGGGACCGAAGGTGCGGGGCTCGCTCGTTACAAGCCCCGCCCGTTCACCGCATGGTTTGGCCAGCTCGGTGGCCTCGCGGGAACTCTCACGGACAGCGTCGGGGAAGATCCGTCGGGCCGCATTCTCGTCGGCACCGAGGGTGCCGGGTTGCGGCGGATCGGTGGCGGCACGGCGCCGGCGATCGTCTTGACGCCCGATGGAACGCTCGGGCGCAAGCAACGCATCACGACACTGCTCCGGACCCACGATGACGGGATGATTGTCGCGGTCGGTGGCAAGGGCCTCTTTCGCGTCGAGGGCGACAACGCGACCGCCATTCCCGCCGAGCCGCTCAATGGGGAACTCGTTCGCGCGCTCTTCGAGGACTCACATGGCCGGTTGTGGATCGGCCACGATCACGGCATCACGGTCCGCGAGCAGGGCAATTTCACCCGCTTGACAAAAGGCGCGTCCCCACTGCTCACAAGCGTGCGCGGCATCGCCGAGGATCATGAGGGGACCATCTGGTTCGTCGGTAAGGAAGGCCTCGCGCGCTGGACGAGCGCGAAGCTCGAGCTCGTGGCGTTGCCGGAGTTGCGCCCGCACGCCAATTTGCTCGGCCTTTTCGTGGACAGCGATGACGCGCTTTGGATCGGGGTGGAATCGACCGGCCTGCTGCGCCGAAAAAGCGGGAAGACGTTTCTCTTCACCTTCGCCAACGGCCTGCCTTTCACTTCCGCAGGAGCGTTTCTGGAGGAAGGCGGCTACCTTTGGGCCAGCGGTGACAAAGGCATCTTGCGGATCAATCGTGCTTCCATCGATGCCGTGGCGGAGGGGCGCGCGAACCGGCTCGAACTCCAGCTCTTCAATCGTGCCGACGGCCTGCCCTCCGACGCCTGCCGGCGCGGCTATCAACCCGTGGCCTTCAAGGCTTCCGACGGCCAGCTTTGGTTTGCCACGCACAAGGGGGCGATTTCCGTCCACCCACAGGACATCATCACGGCCCTCTATGAACCTCCGGCCAGCATCGAGGAGATCCGCGCGGAGACGCAGCAAATCCTCGTGACGCCCGCCAATCGCGACCACATCGACATTCCCGCCGGCACCCGGCACATGACCATCCGCTGTTCCGTCCCATCGCTCGGCAAGCCGGACTATGCGCAATTTCATTACCGGCTCGATGGGTTGGACAACGTGTGGCATGACGCGGGCGGCGAGCGGGTCATTCGTTTCTACGATCTTCCGCCGGGAAAATATCGTTTCCAGGTGCGGGCCATCGGCAGCGATGGCCGCTTCGTCGAGACGCCGGCGTCCATCGGGCTGATTGTCCATCCGTTCTTCTGGCAGCAGCTCTGGTTTCGGGCGCTTTGTCTTGCAGCGTTACTCGCGGCAGTGGGGGTTGTCGTCTGGCGCATCCAGCAGCAACGTATCCGGCTGCAGGAAGAAAAATTGCGCGCCCAGGAAGCGCGGGCCGAGCTTGAGATGCAGCTCCAGCAAGCCCAAAAAATGGACGCCTTGGGCCGACTGGCCGGCGGCATCGCCCACGACTTCAACAATCTCCTCACCGGTGTCTGCGGCAATGCCGAGCTTCTCCAGTCCGAGCTCTCGCCGCGGAGCCGCGAGCGCGAGATCGTCAACGACATCGTCAGCGCCGCGGGCCGCGCCCGGGAGTTGGTCAGCCAGATTCTGACCTTCAGCCGTCAGCGCCCGGTGGAAAAGCACGCTCTCGATCCCGCGCCGGTCTTGCGGGAATCCTTGCAACTCCTGCGCGCCGGTTTACCCGCGATGATCGAGCTGCATGCGGAAGTGCCGGACCACCTCCCGCCGATCATGGGCGACGAGGCCCAGGTGCAACGCATCGTCATGAATCTCGGCACCAACGCCGCGCAGGCCATCGGCGCGAAGAACGGTTACATTCGCGTCGGCGCGGGAGAGTGTCGGGCGACCCCGGAGTCGCCCATTGCCGGCGTCCCACCCGGGCAATATCTCCGGATCGTGATCAGCGACAACGGCCGGGGCATGGACGACCAGACGATGAGCCGTATCTTCGACCCTTTCTTCACGACCAAGGGAGTGGGCGAAGGCACCGGCTTGGGCCTGGCCGTGGTGCATGGCATCGTGGAAACCTACGACGGCTTCATCACAGTCGAGAGCCAGCCCGCCAGCGGTACGACTTTCCGTGTTTACTTTCCGATCACCGATCAAGCGCCCCCGCCCCGGGAAGTCGCGCCAGCCCCTCCTGCATTGGTCGCGCCCGCACCGGTCGAGCAAAGCGACACCGTCCTGCTTGTAGACGATGAAGCGGTCGTGCTGAAAGTCGCCAGCTCCATGCTCAAGCGTCTCGGCTACGTCGTGGAAAGCCACACCGATTCCGCGGCGGCTGCCAGCGCCTTCGCTGCCGCGCCGGATCGCTACCACCTGTTGATCACCGATTTTGCCATGCCCCGGCTCAACGGCGTGGAACTCGCGCGGCGCATTTGGGAAGCCCGCCCCGGCCTCCCCGCGATCTTGTACAGCGGCTATGGGGGGAGGCTCACCGCCAACGAAGTCGAGCAGATGGGCTTCACCGAATTGCTGGCCAAGCCTTTCACAATGGAAGGGCTGAGCGAGGCCGTGACCCGCGCGCTCAAGCAGCAAAAATCCGCGGCCACCGGCCACGGGCCCCGCGTCACTTGACTCCCTTCAAGATGCCATGCAGACCGCGATCGCCGGTAGAAACAGCATTCCTTCCACGACCCATTCGTAGAAACGCTCGGAGCGCGGCCGGCGAATCGCGAGCAGCAACCCGCCAAGGTACGCCGGCCCGAGCAAAGAAATGACCAGCCAGGGCGTGCGGAGCACATCGGAAGCCAGCGCGCAGGCGTTAATCGCGAGGACTTCAATGCCGACGAGCAGAGTCAGAAGCAGCCGCCGAGTCCTCGCATCGCCAAGCACCACAGGCAGACTGCGGATGCCACAGGCCGCATCTCCCTCCCGATCGCGCAGGTCGCAGAGGATCATGTTGAACATGAGGAAACTCCACGAACGCAGGGCGGTGAGGGCGAGTGTGGCGTTGTCGACGCTGCCGGCATGCAAGTGGAGCCAGGGCAGACCGAGCACGGAAGTGGTGACGATCGTCGGGGCGAAGAACGTCTTAAGCAAAGGCACATCCTTGAAACGAAAACCGAAGAGCGGGATGGAATAGTTCAGGGAGACGAGCGCACCGCCGAGGACCAGCGCAAGAGTCAACCAATCGCGGCGCAAGACCGGCAGCCCCACGAGCACCACCGCGGAGGTTGTGAGAGCGATGAAACTCAGGACGCGGAGGCGCACCGCTGCGGCCTCCCGCAGCGGAATGTTCAGCAAATCCGCGGGATCGCGACGCAAGCGATCGGCATTGTAGACAAGGAGCGCGGCGCAAAACCACAGCGGCATCCACGACGCGGTCTCCCAGCCCAGAAGCCGGCCCATCGCCCAGCCAAAGGCCGTGATGCCAAGCGCGCCATAGATACTGAGTGTGTGCAGCAGCGTTTCCAACTCCCGTAGCAGCGTGAGCGACTGCCCCGGGACAATGGAAATTGGCAAAGTGGAAGGCGTGTGTTTCAGTGCCCACGATCTTCACCCCAGAAGCCCGCCACTGCAAACGTCATGAATTCTCTTTCCCAACCGGGCACACCTGATCCAGCGGCCGCATCGTCCGCCGCACCGGCGCCGGCCAAACAGGAAAATGACGTCGAGGCCATCGAGTATTTCAAGGAGGCGCACCGGCTGATCAAGCATCAGCTCGCCAAAGTAATCGTCGGGCAGGACAAGGTGATCGACGAGATGCTGATCGCCATCTTCACGCGGTCGCACGCGCTTCTCGTGGGTGTTCCGGGTCTGGCCAAAACGCTCCTTATTTCCACGCTGGCGCAGACGATCAATCTCTCCTTCAAGCGGATTCAATTCACACCGGACCTGATGCCGAGCGACATCACCGGCACCGAGGTGATTTACCAAAATCCGCAGACCAACGAGCGCGAGTTCAAGTTTTTGCCCGGCCCGATCTTCGCCAACGTCATCCTCGCCGACGAAATCAATCGTACGCCGCCGAAGACCCAAGCCGCCATGCTGGAGGCCATGCAAGAACGCAAGATCACCGTGGGCGGGGTGAACCATCCGTTGCCCGATCCATTCTTCGTCCTCGCCACGCAAAATCCCGTCGAACAGGAGGGCACTTATCCACTCCCTGAGGCGCAACTCGACCGCTTCATGTTTATGATCTTCGTCGATTACCCGAGCATGGAAGAGGAACTCGAAATCATGAAACGCGGCACCGGCGTGGGTGGTGCCACGCCGCGCAAAATCATCGAGATCGATCACATCCTGTACTTGCAAGGCGTCGTCCGTCGTATGCCGGTGGCCGATCACGTCCTGCAATACGCGCAGAAGATCGTCGCCGCCACGCGGGCCAAGAGCCCGCAGGCCCTGGACTTTTGCAAAAAGTGGCTGGCTTGGGGGGCAGGTCCGCGCGCGTCCTTGAACCTCATCCTCGCCGCCAAGGCGCACGCTATTGTGAATGGCCAGGTCTATGTCGGCTGCGAAAACGTCGCCGCCGTCGCACCCTCCATCCTGCGCCACCGTCTCATCCCTAATTTCGCCGCGCAAAGTGAAGGCGTAACCGGCGACGACATCACTCGGCTCATCCTGGAAAAAATTCCGCAGGATCGCTGAGGCGGCGCCATCGCCATGGCCTCAAAATCTACTTCCGAGCAACTTCTCGACGCCGAGGCTATTCAGCGCGCGGAGCATTTGGGCTTGCAGGCTCGGACGATTGTCGAGGGTTACATGGCCGGCGCGCACAAGTCCCCGTTTCGCGGCTTTGCCATCGAGTTCGCGCAGCACCGTGAGTACGTGCCGGGCGATGATACGCGGCATCTCGATTGGAAAGTTCTCGGGCGCAGTGATCGCTATTACATCAAACAGTATGAGCAGGAGACAAATTACGTCGCACACCTGCTGATCGATGGCAGCGAGTCGATGAAATACGGGTCGGGAAAAATCTCGAAGCTCGACTATGTGCGGACGATGGCGGCTTGCCTCGCCTACCTCATCCTGCTCCAGCGTGACGCGGTGGCGGTGGGCGTCTTCGATGCGAAGATGCGCGAGTATCAGCCGCGCACGGATGCGCTGGCGAAGATCCATCAAATCTGCCAGGTGCTCACAAACTTTGTCCCCACGGAGCAGACAGCAATTGCCCCGGCACTCAGCGAACTGGCACGACAGGTCAAGCGTCGGGGCATCGTCATCCTCATCAGCGATCTCCTCGATGATGAAGTAAAGATCCTCGAGGGTATTCAGCAACTGCGCTTCGGAGGGCACGAGGTGATCGTCTTCCACGTGCTCGATCCCTACGAATTAACTTTTCCTTTTCGTGGAACGGTCGAGTTCCATGGCTTGGAACAGCAGGGCAAAATGCTCGCGCGGCCCTCCGAATTACGCGCCAGTTACCTTGCGGAGTTCGGCGCGTTTCTCGATCGCATCCGCCTCGGCTGTGAACGGCAGGGATGCCCGTACCTGCGAGTCTCGACCGATCAGCCTTGGGCCGATGTGCTCAGCGCTTTCCTCGCTACGCGATTGCACCGTTACGGCTGAGACATGGTTTTTCTCAACCCGCTGTTGCTCTTTGGAATTCTCGGCGTTGCCTCGCCGATCATCATCCATCTCCTGGCGAAAAAGAAGGTGAAGCACGTGGTCTGGGCGGCGATGCGATTTTTGAAAACCGTCGTCGCAAAGCATCAGCGGCGGCTCACGCTCGAAGACCTCGTTTTGTTGCTGCTGCGTTGTCTTCTGCTCGTCCTGCTCGCCGTGGCGCTGGCGCGACCCTCGTTCAAACAAGGCGGTCTCCCGGGGTTTGGCGACCGGGACGAAGCGGCCATCATTGCCATCGATAATTCGGCGAGCATGTCGCAGACCGACGGCGTGGCATCCAAGTTCGAACAGGCGCAGAAGGCCGCCGAGGAAGTGCTGGACTCGCTGCCGGGTGGTTCAGCGGTCGCGGTGTGGCTGGTGTCCGATGTCGTGAAAAATGTCATCCAGGAACCGACTCACGATTTCGCACTGGCCCGCCAGGCGATTCGCGGGGCACAGCGTTCGGATCGTGGCACGGAAATGCCGGCGGCCCTGCGCCGCGCGTTGGAAGTGCTTCGGCAACAACCCGTGGCGGCAAAGCAGGTTTATGTCATCACCGATGGCCAGGCCAATGGCTGGAAACAACTCGCCGAGACGCGCGCTTTGCTTGATTCCGCCAGGGACATCCATGCGCGAATCGTGCTCATCGGCCGGAGCGAGCAGCACAATCTCGGCGTCGCCGGACTGCGCATGGTCAGCGCTCTGGCGCCGGTGAACGAACCCGTGCGTTTCGAGATCGAAATCGGCAACTATGGCATCGCGGAAGCGAAGAATGTGCAGGTCAGTCTTGGCATCGACGGTGAACCTGCAGGCGACGATGCGGAGATCGAATCCATCCCCGCCGGACAATCGAAGACGATCCCGCTCTATGCGACGTTTCGCGAGGCGGGTTATCATGCGGTAGTCGCGCGGTTGCCCGGCGATCGCAATCCCGCCGATGACCAGCGGGCTCTCGTGGTGCGTGTGATTGGCGAGATCAATGTCCTGCTCGTCGATGGCAATCCCGGCATCGAATCGCGCGAAAGTGAAGTCTTCTATCTCCGCAACGCGTTCGTTCCTGTACCACCGGAGCAGCGCGAGAAGTACTACATCAAAACAAAAACGATCACTCCCCCGGAGTTGCCAACCGCCAAACTGGCCGACTACGAGGCCGTGGTCCTGGCGGATGTCGCGGAAATGCCGGAAGCAGTGCTGGCCAGCCTAGAGAGATATCTGCGCGCCGGAGGCGGACTGATGGTTTTTCCCGGCGGGAAAATCAGCCCCTCTTTCTACAACGAGAAAATGTTCAAAGACCGGGAATTTCTTCCCGCCGCCTTCGGAGACGCGCATGGCGACATTACGCAGCAGGAGCAATTCTTTACCCTCCAGGCCAAAGGTTACGACCATCCTATCGTCTCCATCTGGCGAGATCCGGGGGCGGGTAATCTCGTGGCCGCCCACTTTTACCGCGCTTTTACCCTCCTTCCGGAAAAGGAAAGTACGCGCACCGAGGCTGGCCCACCTGCGCTCGTGCTGAGCTATGCGGATGGCCGCCCTGCGGTGATGGAACGCACGTGGGGTTTTGGCCGGGTCGTGCAATTCAGCAGCACCGCGAACAACGCCTGGAACGACCAGTGCATCCGACCCGCCTTCGTCCCACTGCTTCATCGCACGCTGGGCGCGCTCATCACCCGTCAGGAGGAGCATCTCAATCTCCGCGTTGGCGCAAAGCTCAGTGTACCGCTCAATCCGGAACTGACCGGCAAGGACGTTCTCGTGAAAGCGCCGAACGGAAAGAGCGCTGGCCTGCAGCGCGTAACGCCCGCCAACGGCGTGCCGCTGCTGCAATTTGATGGGACGGAAAGCGCGGGAGTTTACGAGGTGCGGCAGGGTGACGATGCAACACCTCTGCTCCGTTTCGCTGCGCAAGCCGATCCGGTGGAATCCAATGTTCAGGACCATTCCGGGCAGGATTGGAAGACGCTCGATGGCGTGGCGCGGATCTTTCGCTGGTCGGAGGGAACCAGCTTGCGCGGTCAATTGGAGAAGGAAAGAACCGGCAATGAATTTTGGATGGCATTCCTCGTCGTGGGAATGATCACGGCAGTGGCGGAAACGACGCTGGGAAATCGGTGGAGTGTCTCCCGATGAATATTTCCGAGCTGTTCCTGTGGGCGTGCGGCGTAAAGATTGAGAATGCGGCCCATCTCGCCGGCACTCGACTGGTATTACGCAATGGCGATCTGCTCGGCTGGGTCGCGCTCGCGGCTCTGCTGGCCCTTGGGTTGACGTGGTGGAGCTACTGGCGCTCGACGCGTGAAATGGTTGCCGCCCGCATGCGGTGGCTGTTGACGGCATTGCGCGTCACGTTGCTTCTGCTCCTGTTGCTTGCCGTGTTGCGGCCAGTGCTGGCCTTCACTGTCGAGGGGATCATTCGCCGCCAGTTCCTGATCCTCGTGGATGCGAGCGCGAGCATGAAGATCAAGGACCCGCGTTTTGATCAGGCGGACTTGGTCCGCGCCGCCATGGCCAAAGGATTGGTCGATTTCGGAAAGGGATTGCAACAGCCACTGGATCCATCTCACGCGAGCGAAGTGAAGCTCGTGCCGCGCGTCGAGGTGCTCCAGGGAGTCCTCAAGAGCAAGCAACTCGGGCTGATCCAGAGATTCTCAAGGGATTACGACGTGAGCGCATTCAGCTTTGGTCAGAAGTTGGAAGAGATCGGTGGCGCTGCGTCGGTCCCTCAAACCGGCAGGGCGGAAGAGAACGCCGCATGGATCGATCAACTCGATCCCAAAAGCCAGACGACCGCGATCGGCGATGCCGTGCGCGAGCTGATCGAGCGCAAACGCGGGCAGCCTCTGGCGGGCATATTCCTCGCCACGGATGGGGCAAACAACACCGGCACCGAGCCGCTCGAAGCAGCGCGTCTGGCCCGTGCAGAGGGCGTGCCGCTTTTCACCTACGGCGTCGGCATCACCTCGCCCCGCGACATCATCGTGGCGAATCTCTTCACGCGAGAGGTGGCCTTCGTGAAAGACGAGTTGCCCGTGACCGTGCGCGTGCGTGGACAGGGACTGAGCGGCCAGAGCGCCACGATCACGCTCAAGCTCGGTGATGAAACCGTGGCGTCCAAAGAGCTCACATTTGTGAACGACGAAGAGCAAACCGTCGCGCTGCCTTTCACACCTCAGAAGGTCGGCGAATACGAACTCCGCGCCTCCATTCCCCCGCGCGACGATGAAGCCGCGAAGGACAACAACGAAGTGAGCCAGCGTCTGAAGGTGATCGATAGTAAGATCAAGGTGCTGCTGATCGACACGGCCCCACGCTGGGAATTCCACTACCTGCAAAGCGAGTTGCTGCGCGATCGGCGCGTCGAGTTGAAATGCTGGCTCCTCGAAGCGGACCCAAGCGTGGCCGGCGCCGAGGGCTCGCCCTACTTGAAGAGTTTTCCGGAATCCAAGGAGGCGCTTTTCAAATACGACCTCGTCATCCTCGGCGATGTGGGCGTGAAGGAACTCGGCGCGATGCCGATCGAGTGGCTCAGCGAGTTCGTCACAAAATTCGGCGGCTCGTGTTTGTTTCTCGCCGGACCGCGAGCCAATCCGTCGGGCTATCGCGGCACGGAGCTGGAGCGCATGCTGCCCATCGAATTGAGCGAAACTGCAAACCGCAATACCGACACCGGCCACCCGACCACACTCGAACTCACCGCACTCGGCCGGAGCAATGCGATGTTAAAGCTCTCACCGAAGGACGAGGAAAACGCGGTGATCTGGAAGCGCTTCCCAAAAATCTACTGGGTCGCCCGCGTGGGCCGGGCAAAACCCGCCGCGCAAGTCCTGATTCAGGACGCCGACACCACCAAAGCCACGCGCTTTGGCAAGATGCCCGTGGTCGCACAGCAGCAATACGGGCTCGGGCAGGTGCTCTATATCGGCACCGACAATATCTGGCGCTGGCGGCGCAACACGGACGAACGCCTTTACCCGATCCTCTGGGGACAAATCGCGCAAAAGCTCGGCCTGGCGCATCTCCTCGGCGGCTCGAAACGCACCCAGATCAGTACCGACAAGCGGAGCTACTCCGTCGGCGAACACGTGACGATTTATGCGCGGCTTTACACCCCGGATTTCAATCCCCTGACGGATGCGGCGGTCGAAAGCAGCTATGTCTTGAAAACTGAAAATGGAACGCCCGCTCCCGATGCGGCCCGGGAAAGCGTGACCTTGCGCGCGGTGCCCGAGCAACCGGGCATGTATCGCGGCGATTTCACCGTGCTCGCTCCGGGCCTGCATCAGTTTTCCGTGAAGACGGATCCGGCAACGGTCTTCGAGTTCAGTGCCGCGGTGGCAAAATTCGAGGTCGGCGAAACGGCGATGAACGAAACGCTGCTCAAGCAAATGGCCGAAATTAGCGGTGGCGGCTTTTACCGCGAAGAGACGCTGCACGAACTTCCCGATGCCCTGCGCGCAAAAAGCGAACGCGTCACATCAGTGGTCGATGCCGAGTTATGGGCGTCGCCGCTTTATTTTCTTCTCCTGCTGGTGGTCGCTACAGTCGAATGGGCCTTGCGCAAGCGCGTGCAATTGAAATGAGCAACGCCGCCACCGAAATTCCCGCGCCGGAAGCCCGCCCGCCCACACCGGAGGACGCGCGAATGCTGGCCGCGCGGATTCGGCAGTTGCGGGGACGGCATGGCAGGGTGGCTTTGGGGACCGGCCTGGCCATGACGATCACTGCACTGGTGGTGTGGATCACCGGGGAAAGCGTCACGGATTTTCTCGCCAACCTGAGTTGGCTGACACGGTTGTTCGTCTTCGTCGCCGGCGCGGGCAGTACGCTGGCTTTATTGATTCTATTTGGCATCCGCCCATGGCGCCGGAGAATCAGCGATGAGGCGGTGGCCTTGCTGGTCGAGCGGGCGCTGCCGATATTTCGGTCGCGTTTCATCGCCGCAGTGCAACTCGCCAATGCCCGCGAGGAGAATGCCTCGCCGTCACTCGTCAAGGCACTCGTCGCGGAGACCGCAGCCATGGCGGCAGCCGTGGATTTCTCCGCCGTGATCGACACCGCCGGGCTGAAGCGCTGGCTCAAGATCGCGGGTGTTGCCTTGCTCGCGGCCGGGGCGGCGGGGACGGCAGCCGGGGAAAAAGCCTGGCCCCTGGTGCGCCGGGCGTTGCTCTCGCATCAACCGGTCCCGCGCAAGACCCTCATTCGTGAAATCGCCGCGCCGCGAGTAATCGCCATCGGGGATAGCTGGCGCATCGCCGCATCCGCTGGCGGCATTTTACCCGCTGGCGGGAAGCTGATCGTCAGGACCGCTTCCGGCATACATCAGACGTTTGACTTGCTGCCGGAAGGCGGCCAGCCACCCGTCTTCGCCCGCACTCTGCAAAGCGTGCAGGAGTCATTCGATTTTCACGTGGCCCTTGGCGATGCGGAGAGTGAGGACGCGCACGTGAAAGTGAAACCGCGCCCCGGCGTCGCCGGCATCGGGTGCCAGCAGATTTTTCCGGCTTACACCCGGCTGCCACCGCGACGCCGGTTGCTGGGTGATTTAAAGATTCTGGCCGGCAGCCGGCTGGCGCTGAAGGTGCAGGTGAATGCCAATATCAAGTCGGCCGAGATTCGCCTCGTGGGCGTGGATCACAACAAAGCCATCAAGGAAGTACCGCTGGCCGCGGATGGCAAGGACCGAACGCGACTGGCGGGTGAAATCGAAATTGCCGCCAACGATGTCACGGGGCTGACTCTGCACCTCGTGGACGAGGACGGCGTCGAATCCCGCGGAACGGCGATATACCCGGTCGAAGTCGCGCGCGATGAACCGCCGACCATCCAGATCACCTGGCCGGAACGCCGTGAAGAATTGCTCACGCGCGAAGCGGTGATGCTCCTCGCCTTCACGACGAAGGACGACTATGGCGTGGCGAAAGTGCGCCTGAATTACGCCGTGGATTGGGTGGAAGGCGCGCCGCACCAAAGTATCGAACTCGATCTCGGCGGCGGCTTCCCGAAAGAGATCACGCGGCAGTTTCACTGGCGCATCGGACAGATCACTCCGCACGTCGAGGAAGGCCGGGTGATTGACTACTGGTTCGAAGTGCTCGATGCCAACGACGTGACCGGGCCGGGCATCGGGACGACCGAGCACATGCAGGCGCGCATCGTCAGCGAGAGCGAAAAGCGCACCGACCTGGCCAACCGACTGAGCGATGCCATGGAGGGGCTGAATGGCGTGAAACAAGGCGAAGAGGAACTCAACCAGCGCCTCGGGGATATCATCTTCGAAAAACCGGCGGCCAAACCGTGAACGGGGAAGTTTGACGCGGCCCGACGGGAGTGGGACTATCCGTCCATCCCCCGCTATGAAACGCCTGCTCTTTCTTATCGCGCTTGCGGCCAGCGTTTTGCCGTCACTGCGCGCGGAATCGGATTCCTCGGGGGAACGCATTCGCGAAGGCGAGGCGCGGCAGGAACAATTGCGCGGCGAGGCGCAGAAGCTCGTCGAGCAACTCGATCGCATGCTCGACGAATACCAGCGCAATGGCCTCGGTGCCGGCGGCGAAATCCAGACCTTGCGCGCGTTGCGGGATTCGCTGGCCAAGCTTTCCGTCGAAGAAATGAAGCAGGTGGTCGACCTGCTCGGCAAAGCCCGCGGCACGGTGGACACTGGCGAGGCGAAGAAGCGGGTGGCCGATGCCTACGCGGACCAAAAGGCGATCCTGGCGCAGATGGCGAAGCTGCTGGCCGAACATCAGCGCAATCAGCAGGCGCAGGAAATTTCCGAGCAACTGGCGAAGCTCGCCGGACGCGAGGCGGTGAATTTGCAGAATGGGATCACGCTTGGCCAATGGAGCGGAGACCAGAAGCCCGAAAATTTCGAGGCGGCGGCGCAGGCCAACCTGCAAGGGCAGCAGGCCGAGCAGGAGGCCATCGCGCAGGAGTTGAAGAACCTCGCGCAGCGCATGGCCGCCTTTGCCAAGGATCCGGGTGATGCCGAGCAGGCGCGCCGTTTTCAAAAAGGGCTGGCCGCGATGGAGAAGGTGCAACCCGCCGTGGAGAGCGCTGCGGCGGCGCTAAATGGCGGACAACTTTTCAAAGCTGTGAGTGATGAGAAAACCGCGCGCGATACCATGCGCCAACTGGCGAAGGATGTCGCACCGCCGCAGGAGCGTCCGGAAGCATTACGTGCCGCGGAGCGCGAACTGGCCAAGGCTATCGAAGATCAGACGGAGTTGGTGAAAAACACCCAAAAGGCCGAAGGCGAAAAAGACTTCGACCGCTGGCTGGAAGAAGAAAAGAAAGCTTACAAGTGGCTGGCCAAAACGCCGCTCTCCGATTTGCAAAAAAACGCGACCCTGCAGCGGCAGTTCAATCTGCAAAAAGGCGGCCAGCCGGAGGAATTGGCCGGGCTGGAGAAGAAGCAGGGCGACCTCGCCGGACGCAGTGATGAGATCGCGCAAAGCCTGGCGAAGAACGCGCCCGAGGTGGCGCGCGACGTTACTACGGGCACGGACCGCATGCAGGAAGCGCGCGGTGCCATGGCAGACAAGAATGCGCCGGTCGCATCGAAGAACGCGCGGGATGCGCTGGCTGCTCTGCAGGCGGCCGATGCGAAACTGAAACAGGAACTCGCCAAAGCCGAGGCCCTCGCGGGCAAGTCCGGCGACCCGGTGAAAGATTTGCAGGCCTTGCAACAACAGGCCACGGCGCTCGCCCAGCGGCAGGCGGAGGCGGCGCGCAATCCCGACAAGTCCGGCCAGCCCGCGCTGGCGCAGAAAGTGGACGAATTTGCCAAGCAAGCCGCGGCGATGGCTCCCGCGGCGGCGCCCGCCGCGCAGCAAGCGGCCGCCAATGCCAAGCAGGCAGCCCAAGCCGCCCAGCCTGCGGCCGCCGCACCGGCCCAGCAAGCCGCAGCGCAAGCTCTGGCACAGGCGGCGCAGCAGATCGCGCAGCAGGCCGCCACCGCACAACAGACACAACAGCAAGGCGCCGCCGCCCAGCAGGCGCAGCAGCAACTCGCCGAGCTCATCATCGCCGAACAGAAATTGCAGGTCGATACCGCGAAGAGCGCATCCGTGACCGCCAAGGACAAAGCGGCGCGGCGCAACGCATTTAACGGCCAGACGGCGCGACAGGAGGAAATCACGATCAAGACGGGCGCTTTTGAAAAAACGCTGCCCGCCAATTCCGCCACCGCAGCCAACGCACTGGACACCGCACAAGCGGCGATGAACGAAGCGAAGGAGCAACTTGAAAAGCCCGACGGCGAACCGGCGAAGAGCGCCGAAGCGAAGGCGGTCGAGCAACTGTACGCCGCACAAAAGGCGTTACAGGAGGCGGTCGCCCAGGCCCAGGAAACATCCGAAGCCAACGGCAACACCGCGGCAGAGGCAGCCGCGCAAGCAGCCGCCGCCAAACTCGCACAGGCGCAGCAAGACCTGGCGCAAGCCAGCAAGACCCTCGAGGAGGCTCAGAAATCCGCCCAACCCAAGGCGGCCCAGCAGGCTGCCGCCCAACTGGCCAAGGCCGCGGCGGAAACAAATCAAGCGGCCGCGCAATCCCCACCGGCCAACAGCCCGGCTCAGCAAGCCATGCAAAACGCCGCGCAAGCCGCCGTCCAGGCCGCGGCCCAAGCCGCGACACAAAATCTACCGGCCGCCCAGATGCAGGCCGCCGCCGCGCAACAAGCTTTGGCCCAGGCACAGGCCGCGCTCTCGCAAGCGCAAGCCGGTTTGACAGCCGCCAACATGCCCGCGGGCTCGCCATCCCCCGCTCGTCCACCGGATGCACCCAGTCCATCCGGACAAAAACCCGGCCAGAAAAATGGCCCTCCGGGAACGCAGCCCGCCCAACAGGACAAGCCCGAAGACAATGCCACCGTCGAAGTCGGCAAACGCACCATCGTCGACTGGAAGACGGCTTTCACGGCGTTGCCCGCGCGTGAGCGCGCCGTGATCGAGCAAGCGGAGACGGAAAAATACCCGCAGGAGTACAGCGCACAGGTCGAACAATATTTGCTAAATCTCGCTCGCGAAGGCGCGGAGAAAAAGTAGGCGAAGCGGACCCGGCCTGTTCGGGTTTTAGACGCGCACCAATTCCCACTTCACCAGCCCGTTCTTCTCCACGTGCAGCCAGGCATAACTGGCCGGCGCCCCGCGATTGGGGCGCGTGATGCAACCCGGATTGAGAAAGCGCACTCCGCCCACCATCTCATCGCGCGGGACATGCGTGTGCCCGTGCAAGAAGAAATCGCAACCGCGTGGCGGAACACGAGCCGGGATGTGTTCGAGGTGAAAGCGCTGGCCTTCCAATTTGAGATCGAGCGTGAGCGTCCAGTCGGAACACGCATCACAATTTCCGCGCACGACCCGAATCTTCGGGCCGAGGATTTTCAGCGATTCGAGAATCGCCGCCTCGCAGACATCCCCGAGATGCCAAATCTCATCCGCTTCCGCAATCGCTTTGGCGACATGCTCCGGAAGTCGATCGTGGGTATCGGAGATCACTGCGATGCGCATCGGAATAATAGTGGTCCGGGACAAGAAACGTTCCTCGGCCCGGCTACCTTCCCTTGGTGATGGCTGACTGTGGAAGCTGTCAAGATTTGTCACCGCCCCACCTGTTCTCAACTTTCACCAGGTTCCGGATGCATTTCGCAGCCCAGATTGACGCGACAACACGGTTACGACTCAATGGCCGCCCGATGAAACCACCCCTTTCCGTCGCACGAACTCCCCTCACCCGTCGCGCCTTCGGTCTTCTCCTCGGCGGCAGCTGCGCCGCCACTCTCTGCCATCGCCGGGCCTCCGCCCAGCACGCGGCCGTCGATCTGCCGTTTCCCAAAATGTCGCGCGGCGTCAGTCTTCACCATCTGCTCAACTGGCCCGATACCAAACCGGGCGGCGGCAATACCGAGTACGTCTGGCCGCCATTCGAGACCGCGAATTACAAGATCAGCGACGACGAACTCACGCGCCTCAAAGCCATGGGCTTCGACTTTCTCCGCATCACCGCCGACCCGAGTATCTTCCTCGCCGTCGACAAAACACGCCTGGAGTATTTGACGAAGCTCGTCCGGCAAACCGTCAGCCGCCTTCTCCACGCGGGATTCAAAGTCATCTTCGATCTGCATCCCGTGGCGGTGAATCCCGATTACGAACCGCTCAAACTCGTCGAGCGCCTCGACTCGCCCGCCCTGCGCGCCTACGGGCAGCTCGTCGAGCACATGGCCCGCGCGCTGCATGATCTCCCGCACGATCAGTTCGCCTTCGAGTTAATGAACGAGCCGTGGCTCGACAGCCCGGCCGAGATCGCCCGCTGGCAACCGATGATGGAGTTCCTCCACACGCGCGCCCGGGCCGGTTCGCCGACGCTTCCCCTCGTCATCACCGGCGCCCAATGGAGTTCCCCACGGGCGCTCATGCAACTCGACCTCAAGGCGTTCCGCGGCAGCAACGTCCTCTACACCATCCACTATTACGACCCGCACACCTTCACCCACCAGGGCGTGGCGGGTGACGAAGGCGAGTATCTATCCGGCCTGCAATGGCCCGCCAATCACGACAACATTCTCCAGGTTCAGGCCGCCGCCTTCGCGCGCATCGAGGCCACCAAAAAACCGCCCGCGGTCATTCGCCAGCTCAAGGAAGTCACCCGCAAACTCCTCGCCGATTACGAACTCAGCGCCCACAGTCCCGAACGTCTCCACGCCGATTTCGCCGCCGTCGCCAAATGGGCCGCGAAGGAAAACATTCCCGCCCAGCGCATCTTCCTCGGCGAATTCGGCTGCGTGGCCTCCGCGCACGAAGTCCCTCTCGGCGAAGACCGTGTCCGCTGGCTGCGCGCCATTCGCGATGCGGCGCAAGAGTGCGGCTTCGCCTGGGCGTTGTGGGCCTACAAAGGCAGCGGGATGGCGCTCTTGGGCGACCATGGCGTCATCGATAAGCCCACCGCCAAAGCCCTCGGTCTCCCGCTATAAACCGCAAACGAGCGCGCTAGTAGCTGGCGTGATTGAACATTTGCGCCGGAATGGAAAGCAACTGCGCCCATTCGGGATAATCCTTGGACTCACCAGTGGCCGTCGGCGAAGCAGCCGTGGACGGAGCAGACGAATCGGTCGCGCATCCGGCGACGAGGATGCAGGCGCCCACGAGCAAGGCGCGCCTCAGCCACAGGTAGACTTTGATCGGCGAGGTGGGAGGAACTGAACCGGCGCGATTCATCGCCACCGTTGTAAAATCCTCGCCAACCGCAAGCAAGCCCACACCACTCACCTCATCCCTACGGTCGGAGAGCACCGATGACGCGGATAATTGCCAGCGCGTGTCATACAAAAGCAGCGTCCGCGTCACTTAATCACGCCCATTCTCCTTTCCCTCACCGCATGAAGCTCAAAACCCTCTTTCTCCTCGGCCTGCTCAGCTCCGTCTTCCTCCATCAGGCCAACGCCGAAGCAGAGAAAGAGACCCGGTATCTCGCGTTCCAAATTTTCACCTACGGCCCCAATCCAATCATCCCCACCATGGGCGAAGGACCGCATCCCCAACCCGCCCGGTTTCCAGAAAAGGCCGCACTGCTGAATTATATCGGGGACATCAAACAACGGATCGGCAGCATCGGCAACCCGCAGACCCGGCTGGCCGTGGTGCTCGGGCACTTGAGTTTCGATCATAGCGATGCCGACGTCACCAAGTTCATCGAGCTGGGATTCGACCTCGCTCTCGAGACCGACGTGGCCGTCGGTTTCCATATCGACGACTCGATGTTCTGGGCCGGGCGCAAAGATCTCGTGAACGATCCGCAGAACATCGAAGCCATGGACTGGGATGGCACCCCGAGCACGGGCCGAATCCTGGCCTGGGGAAAAGAGCCGTCCATTGCGCCGCCCCAAATGTGCTACAACAGCAAAGTCATCCAGCGCGAAGCGCAGAAGCGCGCCACACTCATCGGACAGGCCATCCAGGCGGGCGTAAACCGGCTCCAGAAACTCCAGCGACCCGAGTTATTCGCAGGCGTCATCGCCGGCTCGGAAACCATGATCGGGCAGGATTTCAAGACCGGCAAATACCTCGGCTATCGCGCGCTACTCAACCGCGGCTTTACTCGCGAACACCCGCCGCAGGACATCGATCTCGAACGCGAGAAAGTCGTCCAGGAATGGATCGAACTCTGGTCCAAAGGACTCGCCGACGCCGGCGTCTCCCCACAGAAAATCTACTCCCACACCGCGTTCCTCTCGCGCCGCGCCTTCAACGGCGACGACAAGCAGATCACCTACATGAAACGCCAGGGAGATATCACTTACTCCCAGCACAGTCACTCCGCACCTCCCTGGGTGGCCTTCGGAAAATATCATCGACCAGGCTTTTCCACCTACCCGCAGCCGGGCCTGTTCGAGGACATTTACGAACTGATGGAGAAGAACAAGCAGGTCGGCTGGGCTTCCTGCGAGGGGACCAATATGCAACCCGAAAGCGGCCCCGGCCAATCGGGCATGGGCATGGAAACGTACCTCGCAAAGATGTTCAACCACGGCGCCACCCTGGTCGATATCTTCTCCTGGGGCATCGGCGGCGAAGCCAATAAGAACATGGGTTTCCGCGTGGTGACCGAGGGCGAAGAAGCCCTCCAGGCTTACCGCAAGTTTCTCAAGAGCGAGCCGCTCATCGAAGCGCCGACCGTGGCCTCCCTCACGGAACGCCTGCCCCCGAAGATCCACAAGATTCAGGCGGAATTCCCCGCCTGGATGCAGAAGACCGGCAACACGGACGCCGGCGCGCTCATGCAAAAAATGCAGGCCCAACTGAAAGCCAAGGACTTCGACGGCGTCGAGAAAACCGCGGATACCATCCTGGCCCTGATGAGCGGGAGTACGCCACCTTCCACCAGCACTCCACCTGCGCCGCAAAGTAGTTCCAGCACAACACCGCAGGCACCGCCTTCCAGTTCACCCTCCACCTCGGACGATCCTAAAAAGCGACTCATGGAAAAAATCGCGCGCGTGACGCAGGGCGTGAAAGCATGGGCGGCCAGCGGGCACGATCCCGCACCGATCTTCCAGGAGATGCAGGAGAAATTCAAACCGCTCATGGAAGCGGGCAAGCTCACCGAAGCGGAAGCGGAGCTGGATCACGTGCTCGAACAAATCAAGCCGGATGCGAAATAAAAGCGCGCCACGCCGGCCCCCGGCCCTAACCCTACCTCCCCTTCCCATCCCATTACGAAAACCATCATGAAATATAAGTCCATCGCCATCGTCGTCACCACCGTCGCCGTCCTGCTGCTGGCCGGCGCGAGGTGGAGCCGGGCTCAAGACGACGAGAGTCGCAAACACCTGCTGCACCAACTCGGGGGCCCGTTCTTCGTCTCACGCGATCCGGTGCAGGACGACCTGAAACTCTCGGCGGATCAGCGGCAAAAACTGCGGGCCAAATTATCCGACGACGTTCAAGATGCCGCGGCAGTCGAGAAAATGAAATCGGACGAGCGGGAACAGGCGATGAAGTCGCTTCGCCAAAAGTCCTCCGAAAAACTGGAGGCCTTCTTGAAGGAGAATCTGACGGCGGACCAGCTCAAGAGGTTCCAGCAACTAAAACTGCAGTACGATATGCCCTCCATCATGCTGCAGCCCGGAGTCGGAAAGGAACTGAACATTACCGACGAACAGCGGCAGCAGTTCATGGGTCTCATGCAGGAGATGCAAAAGCAGGTCATGCCGCTGATGAAAGAAGCCAAAAGCGGGGGGAATCAGCAGGAGATTTTAGCGAAAGTGACCAAGCTGCGCCTGGAATGCCAGGGCAAGATCGAAGCCCTCCTGAACGACGCGCAGAAAAAGCAGTGGGCGGAGATGATCGGCCAGCGCTTGGTGATTTGGTGATGCCCGGCCAGTTCAGACATCGGATCGAGTCTCTGGGCGCCCATTCAACTGAAACCGGCCGCATGATCGCGGCTTTCACTTAAACTTCATAGCACTCACCCATTCCCGCACCTTGCGCAGCGACGGCGTAAAGGCGTCATCAGGTTGCTTGTTCAGAAAAGCAATGTCAGCAATCGAATCTGGAGTACTTCTTTTTGGCCTAGCGTCGATGCCGGATGGAAGCTTCGGATGCGTTGTGCGAAAGTCGGCGGAGAAATAAAAGTTTCCATCCTTACTGATGCCCTGAAGGACGTACGTAAGTTCCTCGTTATTGGCAAAGTCGTCGGCTTCCTGAGTGAATTGGGTCAGATAGCATAGTCCGGAACCCCATGTAGCATCCCAGTAAGACAGCTTCGGATGGAAGAGGTGCATGGCATTCCGTGGTGGATAATCCGGAAGCGAGTCGTCGGTATCCTTAAGTGGAACATCTTTGGGACGACCATTGAGAAGTTGCTTAAGACGGGCGATGTCTTCTTGGATGGTCTTGTAAGGCGCTTGATCGACCTGCGTAATCCGATAAACCCTGATGGAGTTGCGACCCGGCGAGAAGTAACGCGGCCCCTTCTTGAATGCGGGATACTCACGAGCATCCTCGAAGCATACCATGGTATGCGGCGGATAATCGTCAGGTGCCGGGCTGTCCAAATGAGCTTTGGCCGCTGGCGTGCCGGAATTCGATTCCACGTAGGTATGTAAAAGCGGCAAAGGGAAGCGCCCGAATTCCACGGAAGGCGGCGTGTTTAATGGCTCCTTGGCCGGCGTGTTGCCACAGAGCAATCCGGCGATTACGCCGAGTGGAGCGAGTTTGATCATCTGTACAAACCAAGGAAAAAGATAAGCGACCCAAGCGACCGTTCACGCCAGGGCCACTTCCACAGACTGCGCGCTGGATAGCGGCTCCGGGATGGGCAGCCCTTCCTCGCGCATGGCCTCCAAGTGAAACGAAATCGCTTCACGAATCAACTGAAGGACTTCCTCTTCCGTCTCAGCGGCGGCCACACAACCCGGCAGGTCGGGGACATACGCTCCATAGCTGGTCGGGCCTTTCTCGATGACAATGGTGTAGCGCATGAGCGAGTCTAATCTTTGAGTCCAGCTTGCTTGAAAATACTGTTCAGCGTACCCCGTGGAATGTCAACGTTCGGGTGACCGGCAATAGTGACCAAGCCGGACTTTTGGGGATGTTTGAAATGACGATGACTGCCTCTGGTTCGGGCCAGATACCAGCCATCGGCCTCGACGAGTTTGATCGCATCCCGAACTTTCACGGCTGGGAAGTATCCCTTCCGGCGAGGCACGTCAACGCATGACGACGCCACCGGTTTCCATTAACGCGACCGGCGGGCGGCTTCGCGGTACTGGGCGTAGAGGGTTTCCACGATCTTGCGGATCTGGGCTCCGCGGTCGGCCCAATCGACTACGGGACGTTCCTTCATCAGCGCGGCGTGGGCGTCCTGTTCCTTTTGAATCTCACGGCGCTGATCCTTTTCGCGTTTGTATTGTGGCCAGCTCATCATGTAGTTGCGCCGGGCTTCCAGAGCCTGGCTGTCGACGACGATGTTCGCTTTGGCCTGGGCGCTGGTGTAACCGGCGTGGACCACCGCTTTGTCGCGTTCGTCGAGGGTGGCGAGGAGCTCGTCGCAAAGTTTCTGGCCGAGCTTGTAAGCCTCCGCCCCGGCGGTGGGTTTCTTGGCGGCTTCGTCGAGCAGGTCTTCGCGCAGGAAAGTGAGGTTCTGCCGGATATCCGAAGGGATCTTTTGATCGAGCGGAGCGAGCGCCCATTCCAGGGCATTCGGCGCCTGCTCGGAAAGGACTTCGATCAAAGTCTGTTTCGGCGCCGGGGTCGCGGCGGGAGCAACGGCCGCCGGAGCGCTGGCCGGGACCATCGGAATTTTTGCTTCATCGATGACGGCGCCGCTCGGTCCCTTGAGCTTGCCGGTCGCCGATGGGCTGGTCGGATCGGGAAGATAAACGCCGCGGAAACTCATCAAATCCGCAGTGAAGGCGAGGGTCATGCCCGTTTTCAAATCGACGACAGAGGGTTGTCCGGGGTTCCGATGAAATTGGAGGTGCACGGTCCGACCGTCGACCACCCACCAATACCACGTGTGATGGTCGGTGGGATTGCTGATGGTGCCGTCGGAATGAAAAGTGAGGGTGGTGCGCCACATGCCATCGCGCCCATCGCGAGCCCACAACCATTTGTTGGCGACGAGCGTCTTCCCGAGAACGATCCCCGCGGGATCAGCCGCATCGGCCGGCGGGAGAAGGATGCATGCGAGAAGACCGGCCAGGGCCACGGATGCCAAAGGGATGGCACGAGAAAGGAGGTGTCGGATGGATTTCATTGAGGGCATGTCTTTTCCTGCGTCAATTGATGTTCCCTATTCCTTGGGATTTGGTGAGCGTCGGGCGGCTTCGCGGTACTGGGCGTAACGGGTTTCCACGATCTTGCGAATCTGGACTCCGCGATCGGCCCAATCGACTGCAGGGCGTTCTTTCATCAGCGCGGCGTGGGCGTCCTGTTCTTTTTGGATCTCATGGCGCTGATCCTGTTCGCGTTTGTATTGGGGCCAACTCATCTTGTAATTGCGGCGGGCTTCCAAAGCCTGGCTATCGACGACGATGTTCGCCTTGGCTTGGGCTCCGGTATAACCGGCGTGCACCAGCGCTTTATCGCGTTCGTCGAGGGTGGCGAGCAGGTCGTCACAAAGTTGCTGGCCGAGTTTGTAGGCGTCCGCTCCCGCAGTCGGCTTTTTGGCAGCTTCGTCGAGCAGGTCTTCGCGCAGGAAGGTGAGATTCTGCCGAATATCGGGAGGCGTCTTTTGATCGAGCGGCGCGAGCGCCCACTCCAGCGCATTCGGCGCTTGCTCGGAAAGGATTTCGATGACGCTTGGACTGGATTTCGCAGGATCGGCCGCCGCGATTCCAGAATTGGCCGGAGGCTGGGACGGATGAATGACGATATCGGCAAAGCGGGACACGCCTTTGGAGTAGTAGTCGCCACTCCGAAAGGTGATCTCCGGAATCAGCCCCATGGCCGCCGTGACGCTCAATTGCTTTTGGCCATCGAAGGAGACGTCCATCCCGTCGGTCCGCACCTCCATCATAACCTGGTATTCCTGCTTCAATTTATAAGGGAACCGTGCGGCGTGTGAGGTGACCTGAAAAATGCGCTGCTCGCCTTCGTTGGCCAGCGTGACTGGCCCCACTTTGATCCGGGGGCGCTTCCCACTCAGCACGGTGAGGCGGAAACGGAGCGTGAACGGAGTCTGAAATGGCCCGACGAATTCCATCGCGCTATCCCCGGAGCCCTGCAGGCCGTTCTCTCCGAAGACCCATTCGCCGGAGCGGATTTGCCATTTCGCGCGATGTTGGGAGTCCAGGGCCACAATGTCCGCCGCGGCCGCGGGTGGATTCGCGGCCCGCGCGGCGCCAGCCTCGAGCAGGAACAGGGCGAGCACCATGCCGCAGAGAGCGTAGCGAAGGAAAAAGCGGTTCGTCATAACGGAGATGGGTGGAGTCGGTGAATGACGGGGCGTCGCACAGGAAATCTACGCGCCGACCCGTTTTCTATCGAATGCTACGGAATCCACCAGCGGGGGTTGCATATCGGAGACAGGAATTTCTTGGTGCGAGAATTGATGAAGCGAGGCGGCGATGGCCTTTGAGGTCTAACACTTCACACTTATTTTTGAATATAAATTAGCAATACAGAGATAAATTCCGCTTGCAGTGTGGATACAAATGAAGTTTAGTAATCATATTCAGCCAACTATGAATTCGACTCGAACCGGCAAAATTGCCCGTCTCCCGCAACCCGTCCGTGAGGAATTGAACCAACGCCTCGCCAATGGCGAGGTCGGCCAACACCTCTTGAAATGGCTCAATACCTTGCCTGAGGTGCGGCAGATGCTGGCCGCTTGGTTCGACGGGCGGCCGCTCAACGCGCAAAACCTCACCGAATGGCGGCAGGGCGGCTATCGCGACTGGCTGACGGAACGAAAGGCGCGGGAACTGGCGAGGGAACTCGGGCAGAAGGCGACCTCCGGCGAGGTGGAGGACGAGGAGGGCGGGAAGCCGCTGACCGAAGTGATCGCGCAATGGGTGGTGGCCCAGTACGCCGTGGCCACGCAGCATGTGAAGGAAGCGACCGAGGGCGACGAACACTGGAGACTCCTGCACGGCATGTGTGCCGATATCGTCGCCTTGCGACGCGGGGACCTCCGCGTGCGGAACATGGAAGTTCTCCGCGAACAACGGGACCTCCGCAGCACCGAAATGGCCGCACGGGATCTCCTGACCAGGATGATCCAACAGAGCGCGGCCAGCCACCCGGAGGCTTCCGGCACAGACGACGGACATGGGAAATCAAGCCAATTCAAACCAATTCAAAGTAAAAAATTTCGACGGCGGACCCGGCGGCGCCCGCCGGTGAGCACCCCGCCCCCCGGACCGTGAGCGAAGCAAAATTGAATTCCTGCCCGGCGCCTGCCGCCTGCGCACCCGCCGATTGCGGCATTGCCGGGCGGTGGGGCGGGCCACTAGAAGACAGCAGTGTCTGATCAGCCTCCACTCCACGTCCTACCCGTTCCCGCGCGCACTACGCACGATCCCATCGCCATCGCCCTCGCGGAAGACATCGGGCGCGGCGATCTCACTTCGCGTTATTTCGTAGGATTGGACCGCCGCACGGCGCGTTTATTTGTAAAAGAGACGGCCGTCGCCGCGGGGGTGGAAATCGCGGGAGAAGTTTTTCGGCGCGTGGACCCGTCGCTCGAAGTGACCGTGGTGCGCGCCTCGGGCAGCCGGCTCGAGCGCGGACAGACCGTGCTCGAAGTAAACGGCTCGGTGCGTTCGATTCTCACCGCGGAACGGGTCGCGCTCAATTTTCTGCAACAACTTTCCGGCGTGGCCACGATCACGCGTCGCTATGTGGATGCCGTGGCCGGGACCAAGGCCCGCATCCTCGACACGCGCAAGACCACGCCCGGCCTGCGCGCGCTGGAAAAAGCCGCAGTCGTGGCCGGGGGCGGGCAAAACCATCGCTTCGGGCTCTTCGACATGGTGCTGGTGAAGGACAACCATCTCGCCGCGGATACCGAGCTGGAGCATCTCCAAAATGCCATCCGCCGCTGCCGCGCGGAAAACCCCGGGCTGCGGATCGAGATCGAGGCCGACACGCTCGACCAGGTGCGCCGTTTTCTCACGCTCATGGGCGTGGATGTCATCCTGCTCGACAACATGACGCTCGATGAACTGACCGAGGCGGTGCAGCTCGCCGGTGGCCGCGTGCAACTGGAAGCCAGCGGGGGCGTGAATCTCACCACCGTGGCCGGCATCGCCGCGACCGGCGTGGATTTTATTTCCGTCGGCGCGCTCACCCACTCCGCGCCAGCCATCGACTACTCGCTGGAACTGACATGAACACCCTCGATGCGAGGCTCCTCGCCGCCCTCCGCGCCTCGCACGTGCACCTCCCGGCTACCGATCTCGCCAGCCAGCTAAAGACACCGCTGGCCACGATCGAGGCCCGCCTCGCTGAACTGCGCGCCGCGGGTTTTGAAATCGAGGAACGCCCCGGCCTTGGCTTCCGCCTCGTTCGTTCGCCCGATCGTCTCATCGCCGATGACCTGCATGCGCGTCTCGATGGATGCACGCTGGTCCGCGAGATCATCGTCTTCAACGAAACCGGCTCGACCAACGACTACGCCACGCAACGCGGACGGCAGGGCGCACCCGGTGGCATCGCCGTCTTCGCCGAGCGCCAGACCGCCGGGCGCGGGCGTTTCGGGCGCACTTGGGATTCGGCGATGTATCGCGGCCTGTGGTTCTCGCTGCTCCTCCGGCCGACGCTGCCGATCAACGTCTGGCCGCGCCTCACCACGTGGGCCGCCGTTTCGCTCGCGAGCGCCATCGAAAATTCCCTCGGCCTCCCCGCCGCAATCAAGTGGCCGAATGATATCTATCTTACGGATCGGAAGGTCGCGGGCATTCTCGCCGAGAGCGGCACGGATGCGAACAACCAGCCCTTCGCCGTGGTCGGCCTCGGCGTGAACGTGAATCACGAGCTGCGCGACTTCCCCCACGAACTCGAGGGCAAGGCCGGTTCCCTGCGCATGGCCACGGGCCGCATGATCGATCGCCCCACCTTCGCCGCCGCGCTGCTGCACGAACTCGACGCGCGGCTCCCCCAACTCGCCGCCGACTTTCCGCAGATCATTGCCGAGGTCAGCCGCCGCAGCATGTTGATCGGCCGCTGGGTGCAACTCCGCGCGGGCCACGCCATCGTCGAAGGCCGCGCCGAAAGTCTCGATGCCGATGGCCACCTTCTGCTCCGCAAGACCGACGGTTCCTTGAGCCGGCTCACGGCTGGCGAAGTCACCGTGATCGCCGACTGATCGGCGCCCGTGAAGAGCGGCCCTTACTTGTCCACCGCAGCCGGTGCGGAAGGGCCGGTTCCCAATTGCGGTTTCAAGTAGATCTCGGGTTTCGCATTCGTCGTGCTGATCGAAGGCGACGCGCTGTGCTGCTCGACGAAGGTCTTGAAGTCCGCGTCCGACCGGTAAAAGGCCGACGTCTCCGGCTTCTCCAGCCAGCCCGCCTGGCGCATGTTCCAATTCAGCAACACGAGGTTGTCCCCGAACATCTCCAGCCGCCGGCGCTGGGCGTCTGTCTGCGCCTTGGCCAGCGCCTCGCGATAAAGCACCTCCATCTGCGGAAACAGCGGCAGATGGATGGCCTTCACCTGCTCGGGAATAGCGCGGTACTGATACTCCTTCGGGTTGGCCTGTTTGTAAGCCGCGAGCTTCTGCTCGAGCAAATCATACACCTGTCCCATCTGCACACCGCCGGGGCCATACGCCCGTTCGAGCCATTCTGCGGCGAGCGCATCGACATCCGCGTCCGCGTGCCACAGGAGTTTCGCCGTCAGATAATTGTGCAGGCTGCCCCAGCCCTGGACATTGAAGCTCGAGCTCCAATACATCGCCTGCCATCCGCGCTGGTGAAGCGCTGGGAAAAGGAGCTTGAGGATCGCCTTGCCCGGCGGATATGGCGCGCCCACGGGCGTCTTGAGGCCGACGTACGTCGAGTAGTCCACCCACCCCATCCGCCCTTTCATCTTCCCGTCCCAGGCATCGATAAGCCGCGGCGCTTCCTTGGCCAGTTCGTCTTGATAGAGCGTGAACCCGTAATAAGGCCGCGACGCCAGCATCAGAAATAGGTTGGACTCAATCGGCGTCGCGTCCACCGACGGATAGGTGTAGGCGGCATAAAGGTAACCGCCGAGAACCTTGTCCGGGTACCTCGCTTTCACCCGGCGGGCCACTGCGTTGTAGAAGGTGACTACCCTCCGCGTTTTCGACGTCTTGCCGTACATGCGGTTGCCCGGCCAATCGCACGGCTCATCCAGCGCGGTGCATTTTTCGCACTCGCACCAACCGCCGCCGTCGGACGGCGCGATCGACCACATCTGCTGCGCGGGCTTTTTCGCCATCTCCTCCATCAAGGCATTGGCATACAGTTCGATCAGTCCCTCGTTCGTGGTGCAAAACTTCATCCCCTGCATCTCGGGATGCCAGTCCTCGATCTTCGTCCGCTCGCCATGGACCAACGCCATATATTCCGGATGGCCCTTCAGCCGCGCGGGCATGTCGTATTTATCCCAAGCGTGGTTGAACTCCGTGCGGATGATCGGCTGCCGGTTGGGCGCCACTCGCAAATGACGCCGCCACGGCCCGCTGACTCCGCCGAAGGAAATCGTCATGCTGCGGCTCGCGAAATCCGGCCCATCCTGGATCGCAATCACCGGCAGAGTGAGTGTCGGTCGCGCGGGCACATCTTCCCCCCACCCGCCCGGCATCAGCCACCTTGCCCCCACGTAACGCTCCAGGAATTCCATGACGCCGTTGTATGTCCCGTCCGTCACGCCGCCCTCTTGGGTGACTTCACCGTCCTTGGTATCCCGGCCGGCGATGAAGACCTGCTTCCCTTGGGTCTTGATCTCGAAATGCTCGTCCGCCATCCGCGCACTCTCGATTCCCGCCTGCCGGGTCTCCGGCGTATCCCCGAGTGCGATCATGGCTTCCCCCGGCGCATGCACGATCGGCAATGGCGCGCCCGTCGCGATCTTCAACACCCGCTGCAACTCCTTGGCCGCTTCCTGCACCGAAGCCGGCGCATGCGCATCATCATAAATCACGCACGTGGAATGGCCGTCTTTCGTGAGCAAAATATCCTCCTCAGCCCCCCGCGACACCACGGAGGAAATGAGCAGCACAACAAGCGCGAAAGGCAGGATTCGTGGCATGACAGGAAGGGGGGAAAAGCGGACCCGCGGGCGCCGTTTCCTCTGATGACCCCACCACCGGATCAACATAAGTGGAAAAAGCCCCAGCCCGGTAATTCGTCTTCCACGCCCCATCGGCCGTCAACACCCAGAGCAGCCTACGTATTCCGACTAAGAATGAAGGCGCAGTATCTTTCCACATCTAGCACGCCATCTGCTTTTTCAATCTTGGCCCACAATGCAGATCGAACACTCGGAATTCCAGGATCAACTGGTGCGCGGCCTCGCGCACCGCATGAACAATATCCTTACGCTGTTCCACGGGTACCTCGGCCTGCTCATGGACAACCAGCAACTCGACAAGGATACGCTCGATGGCCTGGCCAAGATCAAAGCCGGTGCCCGCGCCGCTTCCGACCTGATGGACCGCACCCACTCGCTCGTCCGGCCGCCGGCCGTGGTCTGGCGGGAGATCAAGCTTCACGACTTTATTCACATGCTCAAGCCGTCGTTCGACAGCCTGTGCGGCCCCAAGACGACGGTGACGCTCGACTGCCCCGACGAATTGCCGGCCATTTGGGGCGACGCCACGCGCGTGAAGTCGGCTATTTTCGAGATCGTCCGCAACGCCATCGAAGCGGTGTTTGCGGGTGGCAAAGTCCATATCGTCGTGAGTGCGGCCAGCAAGCCGCCCGGCACCCCGGCCCGGCAGTCCATCCAGTGGGTCTCGATCGCCGTGACCGACGACGGCCCGGGCATCCCGGAGGAACTCAAGGAACGCATCTACCAGCCCTTCTTTTCCACCAAGAAGAAGCAAAACGCGACCGGCCTTGGCCTCACCGTCGCCGCCGGCTTCGTCCAGCAAATGGGCGGCGTCCTCCGCTACGACAGCAAGCCCGGCAAAACCACTTTCCAAATGCTCCTGCCTTCACGCTCGGAAGGGGCGTAGTCAGAGCAACTGATAGGCATCGACGTCCACAGTCACAAAGACGTCGTCGGGAAAAGTCAGCTTGTCGAGCACTCCGCGCAGGTGCCGGCTCAGGCGGAGAATCGAGCGCGTGCGCAGCATGAGATGATAGCGATAACTGCCATGCGATTTTTCCAGCGGGGCTGGCGCGGGTTCACTCAAAGTCACGCCCGCCGGCAGCCCTTCTTTCAACCGCCGGTGCAGGGTCTCGGCGGAAAAGCCGGCGCGCTGCTGATGCGTCGAGCGGATGATGATCAGCACCATGTGGGTAAATGGCGGATAATCCCATTGCCGACGGAACTCGATCTCCTGCTCCCAGAATCCGTCGAAATCGTGATGCCTCGCATGCTGGATCGACGGACTGAACGGCGTGAACGATTGCACGAACACTTCGCCTTCCACGTCCCCACGCCCCGCCCTTCCCGCGACTTGGGTGAGCAATTGAAATGTCCGTTCGCCGGCCCGGAAGTCCGGCAAATGCAGGCCGAGATCGGCATTCACGATCCCAACCAGCGTGACATTCGGGAAGTGCAGGCCCTTCGCGATCATTTGCGTGCCGACGAGGATATCGATCTTCCCGGTGCGGAACGCCGTCAGCGTCTCGCGAAAGGCATCGCGCCGCTGCATCACGTCCGCATCCATCCGCTTGACCACCGCCTTGGGAAAGAGCCGGCTCACCGCATCCTCTACTTTCTCCGTGCCCGTGCCGCTGTACTTGATGCCGGGATCCTTGCACTCCGGACACTTTGCCGGCGCCACGGCTTGATAGCCGCAGATATGGCAGACGATCCGTCCCATGGCGCGGTGGAAGGTCAGCGACACGGAGCAATTGGGGCACTCGCAGACGTGGCCGCATTTTTCACAGACCAGCGAGGTCGAGAATCCGCGGCGATTGAGGAAGAGGATCGTTTGTTCGCGCTTCTCCAGCCGCGCATTGATCGCCGTAATCAACTTCTCCGAAAGGATCGCGCCGTGCTTTTTCGATTCCTGCCGCAGATCGATCACGCGGATGAACGGCATCTTCTTATCGTCGACGCGAGCCAGCAACCGCAGCAGTTCGTATTTGCCCGTCTGTGCGTTGTGAAAGCTCTCCAGCGACGGCGTCGCGCTGCCGAGCACGATCGCGCACCTTTCCATGCTCGCCCGGAGCACGGCGACATCCCGCCCATGGTAACGCGGTGTTTCCTCCTGCTTGTAGGTGTTCTCGTGCTCCTCATCGACGACGACTAGGCCGAGATTCGCACAAGGCGCAAAGATCGCCGAACGTGCGCCGATGACGATGCGTGCCCGCCCCTCGCGGATCTTGTGCCACTCATCATGCCGCTCCCCTTCGCTGAGATGCGAGTGCAGCACCGCCACTTCGTGTTTCGTGGTCGCGAAGCGCGACTTGAAACGCTCGACCGTCTGCGGCGTGAGCGAGATTTCCGGCACGAGCATGATCGCCGATTGCCCGCGCTCGAGCACGAGTTGGATCGCCTGGAGATAAATCTCCGTCTTGCCGCTGCCCGTCACGCCATGCAGCAGGATCGGCTTGGGCACAGTCTTGCCATCCTCATCGATCGCATGCTTCACGCGCTCGAAGACGGCCAACTGTTCAGCATTCATCTCCAGTGGAGCCGCATGGACAAAGGATTCATCGCCAAATGGATCGCGCTCCACCCGTGCGGATTCGGTGACAATCATCTCTTTCTTCACCAGCGCCTGCACCACGGAATGGGTCGCGTCGCATTTCTCCGCCAGGTCGGTCAGCGACACCGGTTCGGTCGCTTCCGCGAGAAAGCGGATCGCGGCCGCCTGCAGCGGCGCTTTCTTTTCGAGCTTCTCGATCTCCTCCTCGCCGACCTCCCGCGCGAGGCGCGCAAAGAGCCGCGTTTGGTGCCCAACCTCCGCCTTGCGGATCACATTCGGAAGCACCGCTTTCATCGCGGCCTCCAGCGAGCAGCAGTAGTAATCGGCCATCCACGCGCCCAGCTTGAGCAGGAGCGGGCTGAGGATCGGCTCCGCGCTCACCACTTCCGAAATCGGCTTCACCCCCGGCACATCGGTCTCGTCGATCAACTCGATCACCGTGGCCAGCGCGGTGCGCGTGCGCACCGGCACCCGCACTCGCGCCCCCGGCTGAAGCACGGCAGCGACCGCCTCGGGAAGCTCGTAATCAAAAGCTTTCCCGGCGGAATCATCAACCAGTACGCGGGCGTATCGCGGCATGTGTCGAACATGCGGCGACAGCGTTTTTTGTCGAAGTTTTTTGTCCCGCTGGATTCACTACCCCCACCGCATGCCCCGCTTTTTTACACGCCTTCTGCTCGCCCTCATTCTCGCGGCCCTCGTCGCGGTGAGCATCGTCCTGTGGACTTCCCCGGACCCCACCTACAAGCTGCAATCCTGGCTCGCTGGTTCCCGCTACTCGCGCTACGACGATCTCATCGTCGATCTCGCCCACAAACGCGGCGTCGATCCCCTGCTCATCAAGGCCATCGTCTGGCGCGAAAGCGCTTTTCAAACCGAGAAGGTCGGCACTTCCGGGGAGCGCGGCTTGATGCAGGTCGGCGAAGCCGCTGCGCGCGATTGGGCTCAGGCACAAAAAATCGAAACCTTCGTCCCCACCGATCTCTTCGACCCCAAGACGAACCTCGACGCCGGCGCCTGGTATTTCAAAAAGGCGCTCACTCGCTGGAGGCTGAAGAGCGATCCCATTCCGTTCGCCCTGGCGGAGTACAATGCCGGCCACGTCCGTATGGAACGCTGGATCAGCCTGACCGGCCGCGGCGACGAAGCCACCACCGAGGATCTCCTCAAGGCCATCGACTTTCCCACGACCCGCAAATACGTCGTGGATATCACCGCGCGGTACCACTTCTACCAACGCAATCCGCCGTTTTAGGAGAGTCAGACTCTCGTCTTTCCACCGGCGCGCGACCAACGGAGTCCGCCGGGGTTCCAGCAATCGGCGCGGCGCATGCTGTGATTCGAACCCCCGCCAGTTGCGGAACCCCCGCCAGTTGCGCCCGTGAAAACCCCGCATACATTCCTGCTTGTAGCGCTTTTAAGGACAAATCTGAAGTTCTGCCCCACCCATGAGCCTGTTCCTTCTCATCTACCCATGAAGCGCGGGATTTGGTCCGTTCTCCTGGCGCTGACACTGGCAGTAACAGCTTCGGCGCAAGATTCTTCCGTTTCTTTCGATGGCAGTATTCGGGACGTGGCCACCACGCCGCATGCGGCGATTTCGCGCTCCGCGTTGACGGCGCCGGAATCCGGCGCATCCATCGAATTCGAGGTCGTGCTCAAGATGCGGAATTTTGCCGAGTTGCAAGGCCGCGTCGGGCACCGCGAGCGAGTCACGCGACAGGAGATGACGGACCGGTACCATCCGCTGGCCAAAGATTATGCCTCGGTCGTGGCGTGGCTGAAAGGCCAGGGTCTCACCATCACGAACGAAGACCCCAGCCACGTGGCAGTTTTTGGCCGGGGCACAATCGCCGAGGTGAGTCGCGCCTTCGCCACCAGTTTTGCCCGAGTCACATTTGAAGGGCGTGATTATTCTTCCGCCGTGACCGCGCCGAGCCTGCCGGCGGCGCTTTCCGGAGCGGTCCTCGGGGTAAACGGTCTCCAGCCGCACCTATCGCCGCACAAGGACACACGCAAGCTCGCCGCCCCCAATCCGCTTTCGACCACCGGCAACGGTCCGCCCTTCCTCCCGAGCCAGATCGCGACCGCCTACAGCGGAGCGGGCCTGAGCCAGACGGGCACCGGTCAGACCATCGCCATCGTGATCGATACCTTCCCCTTGAACAGCGATCTCACGTCCTTTTGGACCCAGGCGGGCGTGAACCAATCGCTCTCCAATATCACCGAGATTCAGGTGGTCGCGGGAACGCTTCCCGCGCCTTCGGGCGAAGAGACGCTGGATACGGAGTGGACCAGCGGCATGGCGCCGGGGGCGAAAATCCGCATCTATGGCACGGTTGATCTCGCCTTTACCCATCTCGACCAGGCCTACGCTCAAGTCTATGCGGACCTTCCAACCCAACCCACGCTGCACCAGATGTCGCTCAGCTTTGGTTTGGGCGAAACCTACGAAAGCACGAGCCAGATGCAAACCGACGAGCAGTACTTCGCCGAGCTCGCGGGCGCGGGTGTCACCGTCTTTGTCTCTGCCGGAGATGGCGGTTCGGATCCCACCTCGACCGGAGGCGCTGGGGGCACCACCGCCACGCCGGAGTGTCCTTCCAATTCGCCCAGCGTGACCGCCGTCGGCGGCACCTCCCTGACGGTGAATTCCACGACGGGGTTGGAAACCAGCGAGTCGGTTTGGAACAACAGTATCGGAGCAACGGGAGGTGGTATCAGCACCGTCTTCGCCCGGCCAAGCTGGCAGACCGGCGTCGGTCTGCCCAGCGGTTCGACCCGGTGTGTGCCCGATGTCGCCGCACCCGGTGACCCCAATACTGGCGCGCTCGTTGTTCTCAACGGCGCCAATGCGCAGTACGGGGGCACCAGTTGGAGCGCGCCAACTTGGGCAGGCATTTGTGCCCTCATCAACCAGGCGCGCGCCACCAATGGACTCTTGCCGCTCGGCCTTCTCGGACCGCGCATCTATCCTTTGCTCGGCAGCGCCTCCTTCCGCGACATCACCAGCGGCAATAATAACGCT
>Ga0206924_1029_pt1 | contig 38443 bp, 32 predicted proteins | sample Alteio_BWOrgHeat_61_FD_152947 | JGI IMG/M metagenome (GOLD analysis project Ga0206924, IMG submission 152947) | Enriched cells from forest soil in Barre Woods Harvard Forest LTER site, Petersham, Massachusetts, United States -... | ecosystem: Environmental > Terrestrial > Soil > Temperate forest >...
GTGGTGATCGATGCGAGCAAGAAGGTGATCGAGGAGGACGAAGATATGCCGCACGGCTTTGAAGTTTTCCTCGATGAGGACCGGCCTCTGCATCGGGAGCCGGACAAAGATGCGCGTGCTCCGAAGCTGCCCGCCCCAACGACCCGGAGCGAGGGCTCGGGATTCATCGTGCGGGGAGATGGTTATGTGCTGACCAATTATCACGTGGTGGAGGATGCCCAGAAGATCGAGGTGCGGCTCAAGGACGGGCGGAATCTGCCGGCCAAGCTGGTGGGGTCGGACGAGCGGACGGACATCGCTGTGATCAAGGTCGAGGCGAAGGATTTGCCGACGGTGGAATGGGGTGACAGCGATAAATTGCGCGTGGGGCAACTGGTGTGCGCGATCGGGGCGCCGTTCAGCCAGGACTACAGTTTCACCGTGGGTTGGGTGAGTGGGAAAAACCGCACCAACCTGCTCGGGCCGACGTCGTCGACGATTCTTTACGAGGACTACATCCAGACGAACGCTTTCATTAATCCGGGCAATAGCGGAGGGCCGCTTTTCGACGTGGAGGGGAAGATCGTGGGCATGAATACGCTGATCCATGGGATCGGGCACCAACTGGCTTTCGCCATTCCCTCAGGCATGCTCCAGGAGGTGGGGCAGCAATTGATCGCTTCAGGAAAAATGCAGCGGCCCTGGCTCGGCATCCGGATCGAGACGCTGTCGGAGAATACCACGCTGCGAAACCATCTCACGGGGATCGAACAAGGGGTGGTGGTGGACACGGTGGAAGCGGATGCGCCGGCCTACAAAAGCGATTTGCGGCCGGCGGATGTGATCACTGAAGTGGACGGCGTGAAAGTGGCGACGGCGCACGATTTGCAAAGGCTCGTCCTGCGGAAAAAGATCGGTCAACCCGTGCAACTCACGGTGTGGCGCCGGGGCAGCACCATGCAGATCCCGGTGGCCACGGGAGAACTCCCCACCGAGATCACCAAAGTGGCGAACGCGGCTCCGGTGAAGGAAGCGCTGGTGGCGAAAGCGGAGACGCTCGGGTTGAAGTTGCGCGACGGCAAAGCGGGCGGCGCTCAAGTTGTGAGCGTGACGCCGAACAGCCCGGCCGCGCAGGCGGAGCTGGCCGTGGACGACGTGATTACCGGTGTCGAGAGCCAGGCGGTGAACGATGCCGCTGGTTGCGTTTCGGCTGTGGCTACGGCTCTGGTCACGAAGGGGAGCAAGGGCGTCTTGCTGAATATCGAGCGGCATGGCCGGCGGGCCTTCGTCATTCTCGAACCGCATCCGCTCCCGCCACCCTGAGCGCGCGAAGAATTTCCTTGGTTGGGGCGGCCGGTGCCTTGCAAAAGGCACCGGCCGTTGCTTTGGCGCCGATCGCGAAATCACGTTGCAACACTCCGGATTCGCGCAAAGCTTTCGCGCTTCATGAAATCCTCTGATCGGCGACCGGTGCGACTGCATCTCCGGGCGGCAGCGATTGCGCTGGCGCTCCTGGCCGTTGTTGCCGGCGTGATCGTGATTCGGGTTCGGCAGGTGGAGCGGAAGTATTTCGTAGCGGCCGCGCCGGAGAGCTCCAGCACGAAGGATCTGGGAATCGTGTGGCAGAAAGAGGTCTTCGCGCGGCCCGATCTCCTGCCCGTCTACGGCAGCTCGGAGTTGATCAAGAAAGCGCCCTACAAGGCCGCGGAGTTCTTCGGCCGTTACCCGAGCGGCTTTGCCGTTTCGCCGGTCGGTCGCGCGAGTTGCACCACGCTCATTCTCCTCCAGAAGCTCGCAGCCTCTGCCGCGGAAGCGCGGGGCCGGAAAGTGGTGATTAGCGTCTCACCGAGTTGGTTTACGGAAAAGGGGGCGAACCGCTGGGGCTTTGAGGGGAACTATTCCATGATGCAGGCCAGCGAACTCTTCTTCGATGCGCCGCTCAGTCTCGGGCTCAAGCATCGCATTGCCAGGCGGATGTTGCGCTACCCGCAGTTGTTTGAGAAATCGCCGGTGCTCGAGGCGGCGGTGTGGGGACTGGCGGGCGACCGCTTGCGGGATCGCGCGCTTTATTATGCCGCGTGGCCGCTGGGCTGGTTGCAAAACAGGATTTTTCGCCTGCAGGACCATCTGGAGGTGTTGACCAGCATTCACCGCGACAGGAAGTTGCGCCATCTGCCCGGCCACAAGGCCTCGCCGATCGAATGGGAACACCTGTTGGCCAAGGCGCTGCCGCGGGTGAAGCCGTTGCATCGGGAAGGCGAGGCCGAGAAGCGGCTGCGCCATTTTACCGATGACGGCGCTTTTCTCGAGGCGGTCCAGCGGTCGTACGAATGGGGGGACCTCGAGTTGCTTCTGCGGGCCACGAAAGAACTCGATCTCGATCCGTTGCTCGTCAGCATGCCGATGGAGTACGCGCACTTCGAGCGTATGGGCATCTCCCCGCAATCGATTGACGCCTACGGCGCCCGGTTGCGCGAATTTGCGCGCCGCTATCAGGTCCCCCTGGTGGATTTCGTGGACATGGGCGAGGACCCGCGATTCTTCGCCGATCATTTCGGACATCCCAGCGCGGTGGCGTGGATTTATATCGACCACGCCCTGGACGATTTCTTCCACGGGCGTCCGCTGCGCCAAAATGAACCGGAGTTGCCTGCCCCTAGTAATCCTCTGACTGGTCGCCCTCCGCTTCCTCCGTCAGGGCCTTGGTCAGAGATTCCTGGAACATAAGGAAGCGCTTGGTGACGAAAAGCGGATCGCGCTGTTCCCGCGCGTCGACGTAGGCCTCGAGGAATTCCTCGATCGTCATTTCCTCATAATCCTCGGCGTCCGTTTCCCATAACCGATCGGCAAAGGCGACCTTGTGCGTCGCCTCGAAGCAGCAGAGTGCGAGCTCGAAATCGAGATCGTCGAATTCATCGCCGAAAAGCTCCACGACCTTGGTCGTGGCATCGCACTGGATCAGGTCGTCACTGATGAAGTGGACGATGCTGATGAACGAGGTGACGAAGTAACTCATTGGAGGGCAGCGAAGAGTGTGCGCCGGGTTATTTGCCAGGGAGCGCCGTGGCGAGGAAATCGAGGAATTTCTGGCGCGAGTCCTTCACCAGCGCAGCGGGGCCGGTCATTTTGACGAAGACGTTGCCATCCGGGTTTTCGATGATGGCGCCGAGCAGGGCGTAGTTGTCCTGCGTGATAGTCGGGCCGCCAAACATGCCGCCACTGGTGTACGAGCCCTCGGTGGAGACGAGCGTGACTTTCGCGCCGCCGATCTCCTGGGCTTCAATCTTCGCCGCGTCCTTGGCGCCGTGGAATTGGTTGACCCAGCGCTCGGCGTTGGACTGGACGTCGCCGCCGCTCTGCGGGCCGAAGTGGAAGAAAGTGATCTCCGCGGATTCCTCGGGCTTGGCGCCGGGAACTTTCAATTGCGCCTTGCGCATCGGGGAATTGACCGGCACCCAGGCCCAATCCGCGGGGCGTTTGAACGTCAGGCCACCCACCGGGAAAGTGGCGGGATCGTCCGCGCGCAAGGTCGCGGCGCCGAGGAGGCAAAGGACAAGGAGGGCGAGACGTTTCATAGGGCAGCTTGTGTAGAGCCGGAGGGCCATGCGCGCAAGGAAAGACCCGCCACTTATTTTGCCGGTGGGGCGTTCACGCAACGCCCGGTTGTTTCAAACTCCGTTAGATTTGCCAGGGTGGTGGCGGCAATGTTATCCAGCGCGTTGCGGGTGAAGAAAGCCTGATGGCCGGTGATAAGGACGTTGGGGAACGTGAGCAGGCGGGAAAAAATATCGTCGGCGATGATCGTGTCCGAGAGGTTTTCGAAGAACAGTTCGCCTTCCTCCTCATAGACGTCGAGAGCGAGGTAACCCACGCGTCCGGATTTGAGCGCCTCGATGACGGCGCGGGTGTCGATGAGCGCGCCGCGGCTGGTGTTGATGATCATCACCCCGTCGCGCATTTTTGCCAGTGCCGGGTCGCTGATCAGATGATGGTTTTCCGGCGTCAACGGGCAGTGCAGGGAGATGACGTCGCAGGCGCCGAAGAGTTCTTCGAGCGGAACAAAAGCCACGCCCAGCGCGGCACATTCCTGGTTGGGAAAGGGATCGTAAGCGATCACGCGACAACCGAGGCCGAGGAGGATTTTCGCTGTGATCGCCCCGATCTTACCCGTCCCAATGAGACCGACGGTGCGTCCGTGAAAATCGAACCCGGTCAATCCTTCGAGCGAGAAATTCCCTTCCCGCACGCGGTTGTAGGCCCGGTGGATCTGGCGGTTCAGCGTGAGCATGAGCGCCACGGTGTATTCGGCCACGGCATACGGCGAATAGGCCGGCACCCGGCCGACCCCGATGCCGAGCCGGTTGGCCTCGGCCACGTCCACGTTATTGAATCCCGCACAGCGCAGCGCGATGAAACGCACCCCGAGCGCCGATAGTTCCGCGATGACGCCCGCATGCACGACGTCATTCACGAAAACGCACACCGCATCGGAGCCGCGGGCCAGCGAGACGGTCTCGGCCGTGAGATGCGGTTCGAGAAAACGCAGACGATGACGTTCGCCATTGGCCGCGGTGAAAGACGAACGGTCGTAGCTTTTCGTGGAGAAAAAAGCGACGTTCATGGGCGCAGGCTGATCGGCGCGAGGTGCCGCCTCAATGCGAATCTTTCGCCCGGCGGGCCCAGCGTAGCTTGGCGCTGGCGGAACGGGGGTTGGCGCGCAATTCCTCCGCTCCGGGGCGCAGCACGTCGCGGGCGATCTCTGCGTAGAGCCCCTCGTGAAACCCTGCTTTGAAGGCCTGTTTCACGCGACGGTCCTCGCCGGAGTGAAAAGTCAGAATGGCGACGCGCCCGCCCGGACGCAGGCATTGCGGGAGGTGCCGGAGGAAAGTGTCGAGCGCGCCGAATTCATCGTTCACCGCGATACGCAGCGCCTGAAAAACGCGCCGGATGGTGTCGTTGGGTTCGAGGCGCGGTTGCCCGGCGAGCGCTTTGCGAATCGTAGTGGCGAGTGCCGTGGTCGTGGTAATGGGCGCGCGCTTTTGCTCTTCGAGGATGGCGCGGGCCAGGAGGGGAGCTTGCGGTTCGTCGGCGTTTTCGATCAACAGTTCCTCCAATTTTGCGGATGAGATCGAGGCGAGCAGCGCGGACGCCGGTTGTCCCCGTTCCGGGTTCATTCGTAGATCGAGCGGACCTTCCGCCTTAAAGGTGAAGCCGCGCATCGGGTTGTCGATTTGCATCGAGGACAAGCCGAGGTCGGCGAGAATCACGTCTGCGCCGCCGGGAGCTTCGCGGGCGAGCAGCGTCGTCAGGCCGGCGTAGTTGGTGCGGTGCACCTGGAGCACATCCGCGCCGAAACCGAGGGCGCGCAGCCGTGCTTCGGTCCTGGGCAATTCGATCGGATCGACATCGAGACCGATTAGTCGTCCGCCGGGGGCAATCGCGGGGAGGATTTCCCGAGCGTGTCCGCCGTACCCGAGCGTGGCGTCGACCGCGACTTCACCGGGCTGCGGGTGGAGCACTTCCAGAATCTCCCGCACCATGATCGAGCGATGCATGCCCGCGGGGGTCTTGCCACTGGCCAGCACTTTTTCGACATCCGCGGCGTACCGCTCGGGTTGATGCTCCTTGTATTTCTCGTGGAAGTTTCGCGGATTCTTGCCCGAATAGCGCGGGCGTCGGCGCGGCTTTTCGGGCAGTGGATCACTCATGTCCGCGGAGCGTAGCCATATTTCACGTTGGCGGGCGAAGCGATTTTCCAGTTAGGCTCGCGCATGTTCGCACCCTCCCCCCGCGCCCTCTTTTGCCTCGCTGCCATGAGCCTTGCCGCATCGCTCCACGCCGAGGAAGCCACCTTCGCCGACCCTTCCGCGTTGCCGATGAATTTCAAGCTGCCTGCACCGCTCATCCTGGCCAACGGCCGGCGGGTTGCGACCCGCGAAGCGTGGATGACGAAGCGGGCGCCGGAATTGCGCCGCCTCTTTCAGCATTACGAATACGGAACGTTTCCCGCTCCCGCAAAAGCAGAGGTGAAAGTCACGCGGGAAGACAAGGCGGCGTTGGGCGGCAAAGCGACGCTCCGGGAAATCACGCTCAGCCTTGCCCAACCGGAGGGAGCGGAGATTCATCTGCTGCTCGTCACGCCGAATGGTGTCTCGAAACCGGCCCCCGTCTTCCTCGGGCTGAATTTCAATGGCAACCACGCGCTGCTGGCCGATCCGCTCATTGCGGTGCCGCCACATTGGAAGTCGATGAAGGGTCTGACCGTGGAGCAAAGCCGCGGCTCGGAGATCGACACGTGGGCACTCGATCAAGCGATTGCGCGCGGTTATGCGATCGCGACCTTTTGGAATGGTGATGTCGTGCCCGACGACAAGGCGGCCGCCGAGGAGATGCTGCGGAAATTCCGGTCTTCCGGAGCTGACGAACGCGGCCTCGCGGATACCGCGACCATCGCGGCTTGGGCGTGGTGCCTGCACCGCGCCGTGGATTATCTCGTGACCGACCCGGCGATTGACGCCAAGCGCGTCGCGCTGGTCGGCCACTCGCGCAACGGCAAGACGGCGTTGCTGGCGGCGGCGTTCGACGAGCGGGTGGCGATGGTGGTTCCGAGTCAGGCTGGCTGCGGAGGAACAGCGCCGTGCCGGGTTTCGGCGGACCTCTCGGCGGTCGGGCCGAACGGCCGTTCGATCGTGGAGACCGTGCAGCGCATCAATACCAGCTTCCCGCATTGGTTCTGCGGGAACTTCAAAGCCTTTAACGAGCAACCGGCGCGGCTGCCTTTCGATCAGCACGAGATGATCGCTCTCTGCGCGCCGCGACCGGTGCTGATCTCTTGCGCGTCGGAAGATCTATGGGCCAACCCGTTGGGCCAGTTCGAGATGCTGCGCGCCGCTGATCCCGTCTACAAGCTGGTCGCCGGCGACGGATTGGGCGCCGCGCAGGCGCCTGCGATGAGCCAACTGCTACCGAGTCGTCTCGGCTATTACATTCGCCCCGGCAAGCATTCGATGACTCGCGAGGATTGGAAGGTGTGGCTCGACTACGCCGATCAGTGGATGAAACCCTGACGCCGCGCCGCGGGCCTCACTTTACGTCGGGATTCGGCGTGGCGTTGCCGTCCGCGAGACCGAGCGCCCACTTGATGCCGCCGAGAATGTGCGCCTGATATTGCTTGCTGATCTCGGGTGAATTCACGCGGCCGGGCAGCGCGGGATCGTCGCTCCACAGGTCTTCGCGATGGCCGAGCGAGGTGTAGAAGACACGGCCTTTTCCCGCCATGCGGCACCAGGAGACGGGGAAGAAAACCTGCGTCGCCGTTTCATTGGGATCGTGCTGCATATACCAGAGGATGTGCACCCGCGCGCGGTCCTGGCTCTTGATGTGATACATCTCTTCCTGCTTGAGGTCCCACTTTGAACCGAGGCCGGCATTGGCCGGGTGCGCGGTATCGGCAGCCACGAGGTCGGCGGGCACCTGGGCGTGGTGCGTTTCAAATTCGCCGCCCAGCATCTCGATGTAGCCGGGGAATTTGTGGAAGGTATCGCTCCCGCTATGCATCGCGGCGAAGGCGTGGCCGTCTTCGATCCACTTGATGAACCCTTCCTTGTCGGGCAACGGCAGATCGCCCGTGGTGTTGGCGAAGATGACCATATCGATCTTGTTGGCGGTCAGGCTTTCGGGGCTCACCTTCTGGAGGCTCTGCTTCGCCGCGGCATCAAACTGCGCCTGCAGATCCTTTACTTGCGCTTCGTATTCCGGCGTCCACTTCGCCATCTCGGCGTCGTATTTCTGCATGTCCGCATCGTGGCGCGCCTTGGCTTTCTCGTCGGCGCCATCGGGAAGATCCTTGGGCTTATTCGGCTTGTGCGGGACCTGGACCTCGGGTTGTCGGGCGAAGTCGACCACGGTGAAGGCGCCGGATTCTTCGCCGAGTTTTTGCAGCGTCTTTTCCGCGTAGGGAATCGAGCTGTGCCGGAAACCGGTGGTGACGGTGACGACGACCACGCGCTTGGCCTCGGCGGCGAAACTGGAAAAGGCGGGGCTGGCGGCGAGAGCGAGGACGAAAAGGAGACGGAGGGATTTTTTCATGGAGGACGACGGGCGGGGAGTGAAGTGGACGTTACGCCTAGTCTCTACCCGGCTCCGGTGCAAGGCTTAGAGACGGTATCGCACCTTGCCTTGGCGCGGCGCAAAGGGTCAGGGTGGCTGGATGCCGTCTGTTCCCTGCCGCCAGTGCTCCGCCCCGGTGAATCCCGAGGACGCGACTTGCGCGCGCTGCGGGGCGATCCAGCCCGGGCGCAAGGAGATCGCGCCAGTGGGTTTCGAATGGCAGACGCAGGGGAAGTGGATGGGGGTGCCGTGGGTGCACGTGGCTTTTGGGCACGATGCAACCGGACGCGCCCGGACGGCGCGAGGCGTCGTGGCCGTCGGCCAACGCGCGATCGGTGGGGTCGCGATTGGGATTGTGACCGCGGGATTCGTCTCGCTGGGATTCGTCTCGCTGGGCGTGCTGTCCGTCGGGGTCGTCAGCTTTGGGGGGCTTTTTGCCGGTGGCGTCAATGCCATCGCGCCCTTCGCCTTGGGCGTGGTGGCGATGGGATACAAAGTCGGAGGTGTGGCGACCTTCGGCTGGAAGACACTGTTCCCGATTACTTTGTAAGCAACGCGCGACGCTCCTGCTTGCTCAGGTGCCGCATCTTCGCGACGGCGGCGTAAAAGGCGTGCAAATCCCCGTGCTCGCGCTGCATCAGGCGCTCGAAGCCGGGGAGCAAATCGTAATAGGTCGAGACGGTATTCAGGCGCGCGTTGTTCCACGGCTTTTTGAAGGCGCGATCGTAGAGGGAATCGCCATTCCACCGTTGGCGGATCTGCACGTAATCACCGTGCATTCGATTCATGATGGCGGTCTTTTCCCGGCGCATCCGTTCGGGAGACAGGTCTTTCCGCGCATAGAGGCGTTTCAGTTTTTCGCGAGTGGCGAGGAGCAGGCGCACGACCTCACGATCCTTGGTCAGGCCGTTCTCGTATTTTGCCAGCTCCGCGTAGTTGCTCTTGGAGGTCAGCCAGCGCCGCACGGCCGCTTCGGCGTTCGCCGTGGCGAAGGCTTCGTTGAAGTCGATGTCTCCGGGCAGGAAGAGCTTCACGTGGGTCAGTTCGTGAAAGATCAGTTCGGCCAGTTCGGCATCGGAACGCCGGAAGAAAGTATTCAGCACCGGGTCGTGGAAAAAGCCGAGCGTGGAGTAGGCCTCGACCCCGCCCACATAAACCTCGAAACCTTGGGCGCGCAGTCGTGTCGCTTCGTCTTTCGCGGCCTTTTCCGAAAAATAGCCGCGGTATTCGAGGTTGCCGAGAAGGGGATACCACCACGTTTTGCCTTTCACGGAAAATTCCGGCGCGGCGAAGAGGACCCAGGAAACATAACGCCGCTTGAGATCGGTGTAGCGGTAGTATTCGTGCTGTGCCGGCAACTCGAGATGGTCCGCGGCGTAGCGCCGTGCTTCCTGAACGAGCGCCAGTTCTTTTTTCACTCGCGCCGGCACTCCGCCATCCTCCACCACGGTCTGGATGGGGCGTGCTTTGTTCAGGATTTCCGCCTGCCCGGCAATGGCCTGCCCGTAGAAACGGACGGTGCTGCAACCCGACACGGCGAAAGCCATGCCAGCGAGGCAAAAAGCGAGGGGCGAAAGGCGACAGGCGATGCCCGGATTCCTAGATTGGGTCTCCCTCTTTGTCCAGCGAGTGGCAGGTTGCCTGGCGACCCGCGGTGCGGGCTCGCACTCCGATTACACGTTTGGCTTTTCGCCGGCACGCCGCTCTTCGCGGATCTGTTTCCACTTTTGGATTTGCTGCGGCGTAAGGAAGGGGCGGATTTGCTGGAAGGAGGAAGCCAGAATTTGCCGGATTTGCTGCCGCTTCTGCTTCTGTGGAAGTGCGGTATTTTCGCGCAGAGCTTTGATCTGTTGCCGCGTGCTTTCGACGATGGGTTTGATTTTCGCGATCTGCTCCCGGGTGAGCTCCAACTCGTTCTTGAGTTTCTGGAAGCGTGGATTGCGCTTTCCGGTGGTCTGCGTTCCAGCGCCCGGGGTGGACGGTTGGGTGGACGGTGTCGTGGGGGCGGGATCGCTGGGGAGTGGTGGTAGCAGGGAATCTCCCGGAGGCACCGGCGGGAGTGGGTCGTTGGCCCGGAGATCAACCGCAAAAACAGGAAGCGAAGCGAGGCCCAGCAAGATCGCCGTGACTGGCGCGCATAAACGGGGAGTTTTCATTGCAGAAATAAACCCCTGTTTCCGTCTTCGGTTTCGGGAAAAGTGCCGCCTCGGTTCCCGCAGGACCTGTGATCCCCCTAAAACAGGCCCGACAGCACATTGATGCTCAACGCCAGCACTGCGGTGTTGAAACCAAAGGAAATCACGCCGTGGAGCAACGCCCAGCGGCGAATGCTGCGGGACGCGATCTGCACATCGGAGACCTGCGAAGTCATGCCGATAACGAACGAGAAGTAGGCGAAGTCGTAATAGTCCGGCTGCGGTTCATCGCCGGGGAAGAGGAGGCCTGGACCGGCTTTGGCCTTTCCCGAAACTTCCTTCCGATAATAAAGGTAGCCGTAGTGGAGGGTGAACAGCGTGTGCACCATGATCCAGGAGATGACGACGGTGGCTACGGCACCGATGACGTGGGCCGACCGGATGGACACCGTCAAATCCTTGGCCGAGCCGAGCAGAAACGCGACGGTGACCAGACTGACGCACGCGGCAAGCAGCACGCCGACGAAAATAATCATGCGGCTCGCGTGTTGCAGGGTCGCGATCCGCGCGCATTCATGCGGAGTGATGGAAAAAATGCGCGTCCAGGCCAGGGCCAGAAAGGAGGCCGCATAAGCGTCCCAGCCAATGATTGATCGGAAGGGTAACGATAGTTCCCGGGCTAGGGAGAGAAAGACGATGATGCCGAAAACCGCGCAAATGGTGAGGCGATGGTGCGCTTCCAGACGGGCGACGCGCTGGCGGAGAGAGGAGGCCATGAGGTCGACCATCAAGGGGTTTCTGCATGGAGAATGCAATCGCGGCGTTGCAGCGAGCGGCGGGCTTTCCTTTTCCCACGTGTTCCGAATATGAACGAGGCCTTATGGTTACCTCCCGGCGCACCTTCGTTCAGCAGATCACGGCTCTGGCGGGGGCTTCGTTCTGTGGTCGTGGACTGCTCGCGGAGGTGGATTCCGGAAAGAGCGAACCACTCCGACATGCCATGGATCGGGCAGCGGCGTGTTGTCTCGCGTGGCTCAATCCTGAGCAGCAATTCCTGCCCACGGGTGGGTATGAAATCGCGCACGATACGGGCCGCTGGTGGGATGCGATGTTGCGCTATGAAGGGGCTACGGGCGTACGGATTCCCGCGCCGATCGAGGAAGCGATGATAAAGAATTTGAAGACGCTGACCGATAACCCGGCGGCGTTGCTCATGAATACGAACCGGTTGCCGATCCCGGCGGAGAAGATCAAGGTGAACCCGCACAATCTGCGGGAGTCGATGCTGACCTACACTGCGCTGGTGAATTTTCGGAAAGACGATTGGGCGGTGAAGCAGGGACGCAAACTGGTCGAGGTGATGGGTTCGTTACTCGAGCCGGATGGGCAGATGGATTACGAGAAATTGGCGGCGCTCGCCGGCGGTCCTCTTACCACCGACCCGCTGCCGACCCAACGCTCGCCAGCAGGCGAATGGTTCAACGCCACAGCATCAACAGGCCGGGCCATTGAGCCCATCGTCTCGTTTTACGAAGCGACCGACCACGCGCCCGCGCTGGAACTCGCCAAGCGATTAGCGGAGGTGCACATGCGGCAGGTGATCGATTCGTCGGGGAAAGTGCGCGCGGAATTGCGTGATCCGAGTCATGTCGGTCACACGCATTCCTATTGCGGCACGCTGCGCGGTCTTTTGCTCTACGGAATCGTGAGTGGCGAAAGGCAATATGTGGACGCCGTGGAATCTACGTACCGGAATGGGCTGTGGGGCACGTCGATCAGCCATTCCGGCTGGACGCCGCACGATCAGGGCAAGAGCCGCTTTCACAACCAGGATGGTGACCCCATTGGCGAACATGCGAGTTGCGGTGACATCGCGCAGATCGCGCTTTGGCTGGCGTTACCCTTTGGGCAGACGGACTTGCTTGATGACGTGGAGCGGCTCGTCCGGGCGCGCCTGCTGCCCTCGCAAATCGTCGATGAAAAGAATCCGCGCCGGGATGGAGCGTGGGGCGTCTACTCGCATCCCTTTGGATACGGCGCGATTCTCGATGTCTTCGCCGCGGTGCTGCACTCGTTGACGGCCATTCATATGCAGAGTGTCTGGGAACCAAGCTTCGGCCCTCCGAGAGTCAGGGTTGCCGCCGTTCACTTGCACTTCGAGGCCGATAACTGGCTATTCACCGTGCAGTCGAAGCGCGGGTCGGAAGCCAGTCTAGTTGTGACGCCGAAGCGGATCGACAGCTCTGCCATCCCCAGCATTCCCGGTCTGGAAGACGCCCCGAAGCAGCTTCCGTCGAAACCTGCCGACGACGAAGTTTGGCTGCGCATTCGGGTGCCATCGTGGGCGACTCGGGAGAAAGTGCGATTGGAGATGGACGGGAAGTCGTTGCCGTTGCGCTGGGAAGGTTCCTATTTGCAGGTTTCAAAAAAGGAATTTGAAGCCCGCGTTCCGATCACTCTCCGCTACGATCTTCCCGCGCGGCAGACGGTCGAGGAGATGCCCGTCAGCCATAATAAATTCAATCTCACCTGGAAGGGCGACGAGGTGGTCTCGTGCGATCCCAAGGTGCCGATCTATCCCGCTCGCGCGTAGCTTAGCTGATGATTTCCTTCACCACCTCGCCATACACATCCGTGAGCCGGTAATCGCGGCCGAGGTAACGGGAGGTGAGCTTGGTGTGATCGATGCCGAGCAGGTAAAGCATCGTGGCGTGCAGGTCGTGGACGTGGACCTTGCCGGTCAAGGTGCGGTAACCGATCTCGTCGGTCTCGCCAAAGGTGAGGCCGCCTTTGACGCCGCCGCCGGCCATCCAGGCGCAGAAGCTCTCGGGTTGGTGTTCGCGGCCATGTTTTTCGAGCGGCGCGGTGCCGCTGAGATCCTGGCTCCACGGGGTGCGGCCGAATTCGCCGCTCCAGAGGACGAGCGTATCTTCGAGCAGGCCGCGTGATTTGAGATCTTTGAGCAAGCCAGCGATGGGCTGGTCGGTCTGCGCACAGAGCTTGGGCAGATTGCCGCGGACATCGGCGTGGTGGTCCCAACCGTTGGTCGAGACCTGGACGAAGCGGACGCCGGCTTCACTGAGCTTGCGCGCGAGGAGACAGGCGCGGCCGAAGCGGTCGGTGTTCTTGTTGCCGACGCCGTAGAGTTGCTTGGTCGCTTCGCTCTCCCGGGAAATATCCACGATCTCCGGCGTGGTCGTCTGCATGCGGAAGGCGAGTTCGAGATTTTGGATCATGCCTTCCATGTTGGCGTCCCCGTGGATGTCGCCGACGAGGCGGCGATTCATGCGCTCCATGAGCGTGATGCGCTCGCGCTGGACGGCGTCGCTCGGCGAGACGTTGCGGAGGTTTTCGACAGGTGAGGTGTTCGCGTCGAGAGGGACGGAGAGCGCTGTGCCCTGGTGGATGGCGGGGAGAAAAGCGGAACCGTACTCGCGCACGTGATCCGGTTGGATGGTAACGAAACTGGGCAAATCTTGATTTTCCGTGCCGAGGCCGTAGCTGATCCACGAACCCATCGAGGGCCGGATCTCGGAGAAAACGCCGGTGTGGAGTTGCAAGGCCGCGCCGGCATGTTGCGGGTTGTCGGCGTTCATGCCGCGGAGCAGACAGATGTCGTCGGCGACGCTGGCCAGATGGGGCATGAGGTCGGAAATCGTCATGCCGGATTGGCCACGCGGGCGGACGGGCGCCATGGTGCCGAGGGCGAGAAATTTTTCCGTGCCGACCTGCGTGACCTGCGGCGGCAGCGGCGAGTCGATTTTCTGCCCGTGGCGCTTGTTGATGAATTCCTTCGGGTCGAACAAGTCGATCTGCGACGGCCCGCCCTGCATGTAGAGGAAGATGACGCGCTTGGCCCGCGGGACGATGCCGGGGATGCGGGCGGCAAGGGGATTGGTGGCCGCGCGAACGATATCGCTCAAGGCCAAAGCGCCGAAGCCGCAGGCCGTGCGCTTGAGCCATTGGCGCCGGGAAAGAGGAAGCGGGTTGTTCATGGTCGGAGTGGGGTGAAGTTTAGAGGCGGAAGATGAATTCATTCGACGCCAGCAGGCTGTGGCAGAGCTCCTGCCAGGCGAGCACTTCGGTGTCGGGGCGGGAGCCGAGCAGCGGCGTAATCTTGTCGAGGAAGGTGGCAGCATCGTCGTGCTCGGCGACGGTGATGGGGCGGCTGAAGACGCGCAGCCAGAGCTCGCTGAGGCAGGCGTCGCGATCGTGCTGGGCGGTCACGAGATTTTTCGCGAGGACGCCGGCGCGCTGGTGCAGCATGTCGTTGTTGAGCAGGAAAAGCGCTTGCGTGGGCACGGTGGTCTGCGGGCGCTGGCCGGCGATCTGGGCCGGATTGATGAAGTCGAAGAAATCGCGGATGCGCGTGGGGCCGGTCGAACTGGTTCGCATGACAGGCTGGTAGATGGTGCGCTGGAGTTCCTCCTGCGGGCGCGGGGTTTTGTGACCGTAGCTGGGCGGGTTGGCGCCCTTGCCGTCGAGACCGAAGAAATTCTCGGGTTGATCCATCGCCAGGGCTGGACCGCCGCCGTTGCGCAGCAATTCGCCGCTCACGGCGAGCGTGGCGTCTCGCATGACCTCCGCATCGAGGCGCTGGCGGTTCATGCGCCAGAGGAGGCGGTTCTCTGGGTCGGTCTTGAGGGCGAGGGCGTCATTGGTGCTGCCCAGACGGTAGGTGCGGCTGAGCACGAGCGAACGGATGAATTTTTTCTGCGACCAGCCTTCGCGCATGAAGCGCGTGGCGAGGTGGTCGAGCAACTCGGGATGCGATGGAAGTTCGCCGCGCACGCCGAAGTAATCGACGCTGCGCACGAGGCCTTCACCAAAGAGTTTTTGCCAGATGCGATTGACCGTCACGCGCGCGGTCAGCGGGTTGCGCTGATCGGCGAGCCAATCGGCGAGTTGCAGGCGGCCGCTCTGCCCGGCGGGGATCGCTGGAAACGCTTCCCACGAAGCCACGCGCAGGGCGCCGCGTGGCACAACGCGCGACGGCGCATAGGGATTGCCGCGAATGTAGATGGGCATGTCGCCTACCTTGTCGCCATCGTGCATGGCGAAAGCCTTCGGCACTTTCGACCGGAACCACTGCGCGTACTGGACTTCGTGATCGACCTTTTTGATCTGCGCCGCGATTTCCTCGAGGCGTTTGGTGAGCGCTTCCTTGTCGGGAGCAGGGCTGGCGGCTTCGGTCGCGGTCGCGGTGACATTGCGTTCGCTGTTCGGAGAGGCCGACACGAGCTTCGCCTCGGGGGCAGCGGCTTTTCCAAGCTTCGCCAATTCGTCGGTGACCGCTTTCTTCTCGCCGTCCAACTTCGCTCGGTCCGCTTTCAAGCTCGCGATGTGCGGGTCGACGCCGGCCTCGATTTTCTCACGCGCGGCGATTTGCTCGGGCGTCTCGGGCAGATCGGTCGTGTTGAGGGTGCTCCACACGCCGTTGAAAATTTTGTGCGTGCTCGGGGAGCTGCGCAGCATGCCCGCGATGCCGTAGTAATCTTCGAGGCCGATGGGGTCGAATTTGTGATCGTGGCAGCGCGCACAGCCCATCGTCATCGCCATGAATGTCTCGCTGATCTTGATGATCTGGGAGTCGATGTGATCCGTCTCCATCTTGGCCTTGTCGGGGTTGACGATCTCGCAATCGCCCAGCATGAGGAAGCCGGTGGCGACGATCTTGGACGAGCGGTCCTCGACGGATGTCGAGGGCATCAGGTCGCCGGCGATTTGTTCCCGGACAAATTCGTTGAAAGGCTTGTCGCTGTTGAACGCGTTGATGAGGTAGTCGCGGTACCGCCAGGCGTGTTCGGCGAAGACGTTGTTCGATGTCCCAATCTCATCCGCATAGCCGGTGAGATCGAGCCAGTGCCGCGCCCAGCGTTCGCCGAAGGCCTTTGAGGCGAGCAGGCGGTCGACGACTTTCTCGCAGGCGTTCGGCGCGTTGTCCTTCACGAAATCGGCGATCTCGGTGGGCGTGGGCGGCAGACCGGTGAGGTCGAGCGAAACACGCCGCAGCCAGGTGTAGCGATCAGCATCCGCGACGGGGAGGAGGCCGCCCTGCTCGATCTTCGCGAGGATGAATTTGTCGACGGGATCGAGTGGCCACGAGGCGTCCTTCACCTCCGGGGGCGCTGGATCGGCCACGGGCCGGAAAGCCCAGAACTTCTTCCCTTCCTCAAGATTGATGACGCGCGCTTTCCTGGCGATTTCTCCTGCGCGCGGATCGTGCGCGCCGTTTTTCACCCATTGCTCGAGGATGGCGACCTCCTCCGCGGGCAGCGGGGTTTTCGGCGGCATCTCGAGATCGGTATCGACCCGGTGTACCGCCTTGATCAAAAGGCTCTTCTCAAGGTCGCCGGGGACGACCGCCGGGCCGTTGTCGCCGCCTTTTTCCCAACCACTGCGGGAGTCGAGCGCGAGACCGCCTTTGATTTTCTTCTCGTGCGAGTGGCAGTCGAAGCAGCGCTGCTGGAAGACGGGCAGGACCTTCGAGTTGAAGAACTCGGTGTCCTGCGGGGTGAGGTCCGGCGCGGCGTGGATCGCCTGCGCGCCGAGAAAAGCCGCGACTGTGAGGTGGCGGAGGATCTTCATGCGGATTTTGCGGCGGCTGGTTTCGCTTCCGCGTCGGCGAATTCCTTCGCCCACCACTCGGTCCATTCCTCGATGTGATGGGCCATGGCGTGCGCGGCAGTCTCCGGATTTCGCGAAGTGATCGCGGCGAGCAGGCGACGGTGCGATTCCACAGTCAATCCGCGGGCGTCGAACGAGAGCTTTTGCTGGAGGCGATGGCTGTAGGCCAGGCCCATTTGAAATTGCCAGCGGACGCTTTGCCAAAGGTGAATCAGCCGTTCATTCCCACCGCGTCGCAGGATGTAGGCGTGCATTTCCACATCGAGGCCGCTGAGTTCGGTGAGCGTGGAGGCCTGGGCTTGCGCGGCAAGATTGATCTCGACCCACGCGGTGTCCTCGTCGGTCCAGTGCGGGGCAGCGCGGCGGGCGCCCATGCTTTCCAGCGCCACGCGCGTTTCCATGATTTCGTCGAAATCCTTCGGCGAGAGCGTGCGAACGCGAGTCCGACCCGTCGCGCCGAATTGGATGAGCCCTTCGCGCTCCAGCTCGATCAAGGCCTCCCGCACCGGTGCGCGGCTCGTTTGGAAGCGCTCGGAAAGCGCGATTTCCGCCAGCGGTTCACCGGGCCGAAGCTGGCCGGAGATGATCTCGCTCCGCAACCACGCGACGATGTCGCGGGCGAGGTTGCGGCGCGGGGTGGAAGTGAGGGCGGAGGGATGAGCGGTCACGGTCGGTAAATTGTCGACAATTTACCTTAACCGCGAATTGTCGACAATATTTGACGCTAATTGCGCGGGATATTTTCCCGATTTTCCCAAACCCGCCTTTTCCCAGGTCGCCTACGCGAAAAGGAACCAACTCATCAAGTCGTAGATCTCCGGCAGGAAAATGTCGGAATGATGTCCGGACAGGCCGCCATCGAATTTGTTCCGTGGATCGGAGTGGATGGGGGTCAGATCCGCGATCACCAGCGTCGATTTTCCGGTGGCCGCCGGGACGGTTCCCACGAAGGAACTTCCCCACGCCACGGATAGCGATTGGGTGCTCGGAAACGCTGCCTTGGTCGCCGCCGTGGGACCTGTCGCTCCGAGGCCGGTCTTGGAGCCTTTGGCGAAGAAGTTCATCGTATGCGCCAGGGGGAAGGCTTTCCCAACCGCGTCGTCCTTGTCGGAGTGCGAGATCATCAGCCGCAGGCGTGAGCCAAACGTGGGCAGGACGTTGCCGTATTCGTTGCCGGCGTCCAACGCATCCGTGCAGAAGGCGGCCTGGAGCAAAATCACGTTGAGGGAGATATTGGCCGGGAGCGTGATCCCATTTTCCGCCAGCTTCTCCAGTGCCGAACAGACCACCTTGCAGCCGAAGCTGTGGCCGAAGAGATTGAACCGCACCGGTTTATCGGTGGGCGCGGCAGAGGCCAGCAACCGGAGAATGGCGTACACTCCTTCCTCCCCGATATCGTCGGCCCGCTTTTCCATGGTGTAGAAGGAAAGGACTTCCGCCTTGTCCTCCAGGGAATTGGGATCGTCGTCCAGCATTGATGGCCAATGGACCCCGATCAGGAATGGGGACGGCGGGACCGACGCGAGTTTGGCGGCGTTCCCGCGCAGGGAGAAAATGAAGTCCGTCGTCGCGACGTTGTATTCCTTCAGCGCCGCGTCCGCACTGGTCCACCAGCCATGGGAATAGAGGAAGACGTCCTGCGTTCCGAAGGTCGGGGACATCGCCTTGGAGATGATGTCGTCAATTTGCTCGTCGGGATCGATGACGCCGTTGGCGTTGATGGGAATGGTGATGTAATGGGCCATGATGGTCGTTGGTGATGGGCTGTCCGTCATTTGCGCGGCGGTAGTTCGCGGCGCTAATGGCTTGGACGACGGCCCGGCGATTTCTTGCAGGAAACTTCGTGCGGAGTCGATTTTCTATCGTCACCTGCCTCGCGGCCTCGGCCTAATTTTTTTCCTCGGGAGAGCTTTACAGCGACGTTATTCCGCACTCTATCTAGCTCTCTTTTTCCCCACCCATGCTCCCCATCCGCCGTTCCCTCGCGTTCCTTGCCCTCGGTTTGCTGCCCATTTCCAGCCTCCTGGCCGCGCCGGCCAAGGAAGCCGCCGCCCCCGAGGCCCTCGAAACGCTGCCCGGTTTCAAAGTGGAATTGCTGCGCAAGGCGGACCCCTCGACCGAGGGTTCATGGATCTCCATGGCCAAAGACCCGAAAGGCCGCCTCCTGCTCGGCGGGGAGAAAAAGGAGCCGATCTCCCGCATCACGATCAAGGATGGGCAGGTCGCGGAGGCCGAGATTCTCAAGATCCCGCTCAGCGAAGTGATGGGCATGCTTTACGCCTTCGATAGCCTCTACGTCGATGGCCGGGGCAACGGGCCCGATGGCCAGGAAGTCTACGGTCTCTGGCGCTGCCGCTCGACGAACAACGACGACCAGTTCGACAAGGTGGAGCTGCTGCGGACATGGATCGGCGGTGGCGGCGACCACGGCGCGCACGCCATCCTGCTCAATCCCGACAAGAAGCATCTCAATATCGTCTGCGGTAATTTCGTCGATCAACCCGAGGATATTTCTCCGAACTCGCCGCACCGTCATTACGCCGACGATCTCGTCCTCCCGCGCGCCGAGGATGGCAACGGTTTCGGCGCGGGCCGCAAGCCGCCGGGCGGCTTCATCGTCCGCATGGACCCGGATGGAAAGAACATCGAACTCGTGGCCAGCGGCGAACGCAACACCTACGACGTGGCCTTCAATCACGACGGCGAACTCTTCGGCTTCGACAGCGACATGGAATGGGATTGGGGCACGCCGTGGTACCGTCCGATCCGTGTTTTCCACGCCCCCAGCGGTGCGGATCAGGGCTTCCGCGAGGGTTCCGGCAAGTGGCCGGAGTACTACCACGACAGTCTGCCCGCGGCGGTCACCATCGGCATTGGCTGCCCGACCGGTGTGACCTTCGGAGAAGGCGCGAAATTCCCCGCCAAATATCAGCGCGCTTTCTTCATCGAAGATTGGACCTATGGCCGCCTCATCGCCGTGCATCTTTCGCCGGATGGATCGAGCTACGGCGGCTCGTGGGAGAATTTCATCGCGCCCAAGGCTCTCCACGAGAGCGCCAAGACGCCGCTGAACATGACCGACCTCCTGATCGGTGACGACGGCGCGATGTATTTCACCATCGGCGGACGTCACACTCAGGGCGCGCTTTATCGCGTCAGCTACACCGGCACGGAGCCGACGGCTCCCGCGGATTTGCACGATACCAAGGGCGAGGATGCCCGGGCGCTGCGCCATGAATTGGAAGCCTTCCACGGCCACGAAAACCCGAAGGCCGTGGATACTGCCTGGCCGCAACTCTCCAGCACCGACCGTTTCCTGCGCTATGCCGCACGCATCGCCATCGAGAGTCAGCCCGTCGCGCAGTGGAAATTCCGCGCCCTCGCCGAGAGCGATCCCGAGGCCGCGCTCACCATCCTCCTCTCGGTCGCCCGTCTCGGCGGACCGGAGTCCGAATCCGACCTCTTCCAGGCGCTCTCGCGGTTCCCGCTCTCGAAGATCAAGAGCGAAGCCCAGCAACTGGAAAAACTGCGCGTGATCGAAGTCGCCATTGCCCGCCAGGGCAAGCCGGCGCCCGAGGTGGCCGCGCCGCTCATCGCCGAGCTCAGCCCGTCCTTTCCCGCAAAGACGATCTCGCTCAATCGCGAGCTGTGCAAAGTCCTCCTCGCGCTCGACGCGCCCGACACCATCGCCCGCACGCTCCAGCTCCTCTCCGCCGCGCCCACGCAGGAAGAGCAGCTCAACTACATCGTCCCGCTCCGCACCATCACCACCGGGTGGACTCCGGAACTGCGCCGCCAGTACTTCGCCTGGTGGCCGATCAAGCGCGACGCCAGCATGCACCCCGATTACGCGCTGCGGTGGTTCGCCGAGGCCGGCCGCGAATACGCCGACGGCGCGAGCTTCAACAATTTCCTCGTGAAAGTGCGCCGCGCTGCGATCTCCAATATTCCGCAGGCGGAACTGGCGTCCGTCCAGCCGGTGCTCGACTCGTGGGCTGAGCCGGCTCCGAAACTGCACCCCTCGAAAAAGAAGCGCCAGTTCGTGCAGGACTGGAAGGTGGCCGACCTCGAAGCCGATCTCGAGAAAGTCGCCCACGATCGCAATTTTGCCCAGGGGCAGGACTCGCTTTACGCCGTGAATTGCCTGATGTGCCATCGCATGGGCGATGAAGGCGGTTCCGTCGGTCCCGAACTCACGGCCATCTCCAGCCGTTTTTCCCGGCACGACATCCTCGAGTCGATCATCGAACCCTCCAAGGTCATCTCCGAGCAGTACGCCAACACCGAGATCACTTTGAAAAACGGCGACATCAAGATCGGCCGCCTCATTTCCGAGTCCGACGACAAGGTCGTCATCCGCCCGAGCATGCTCGCGCCCGAGATGCAGGAGATCAAAAAGGCCGACATCAAGTCGCGCGAAGTCTCGAAGATTTCGCCCATGCCGCCCGGCCTGCTGAACATGCTCACCAAGTCGGAAATCCTCGACCTGCTGGCCTATCTCGAAGCCGCCGGCAAAGCCGACGGCGCGCCGTTCAAGAAATAGCGCCGCGGCCTGCCCTTAGGGCGCGGCCTTGAAGACCTCTGCCGCCCAGCCTTCCATCAGGGAATCGTACTCGTCGTTGTTCTTCCCGAGGGAAGTCCGGCAGGCGCGTTCGCGCGCGCGTGCTTCCTGAAACTTTTCCCCGGCGCCGGCCTGCAGCATCAGCGCCTGGATTTCGCTCCGCAGTTCGAACTCCGCCTCGGCCAAATGTTTTCGTTCATTCCAGTTTTGATCCACGAGGCGTTCAAAATTCGAAATGTCGGGGCTCTCATCCTTTTGTTTATCCATAAGAGGCCAACCATCGTCGCAACGCGGAGATAAGCAAACCGCCGATCTCACTGCGGGCCGCACGCTTCGCCCAGTTTTCGATAGCTGGGGTGGATGCCGGGCGTGATTTGCTGCTGGGCGACAATGCGCGTGAGGAACGCTCCCAACTGCTTCCGCTCCGTGGCGCTCAACGCCGCGCACAGATCGTCCTGAAGTTGACCGGCCGCCTTGAGGATTTTTGTCACCGCGTCGCGGCCTGCTTTGGTGAGGTGCAGGGCGTAGGTTCGGCGGTCGGCGGGGCTCTTGCGCCGTTCGATTAGTTTTTCCGCGCCGAGTTCATCCAGCAGTCCCACGAGGCGGCTGGGGAACATGCCCAGGAGGTCGCAGAGGGCCTGTTGCGTGAGGCCGGGTTGGTCGGCGAGCACGCGCAGGATGCCGGCGTGGTAGGGCTTGAGCCCGAGAAAAGCGATGCGCTCGGCAAACTTCCCGGCCACGTGCGCGCCCACTTGGGAAAGGAGAAAGGCCACTTCCGGCGGCGGAGTTTTGTGCGACCTTGTTGGAGAGGAACGGGCCATGATTAATGAAATAAATCGTTATTGAAAGTAATACTAAATGTCATAAACAATCTCGCCAGTCAAAGCACGCGAAACAAAAGGAAATCACCATGAGCTCACAACCTCGCACTCAGGAACCCCCGGCTGGCAAGGAAAACCCATCGGCTCAAGCGCGAGCGCTCCCACCGCTCGGGTTCGTGTCCTGGTTGATCGCCATCTATTGGGCGCTCTACTTCGTCGTCGGCCTGCTCGATAAGCCTTATTTCTACGGATTCGTCTATGGCATGGCCTCGGCCCTGGTCTTCGCGCTCTGTTTCCTCGGTTGGTGGTGGTCGCGGAAGGGTCTCTCGTTGGGGGAGAAAACGTTGGGCTTTTTGTTGATCTTCGGCGGAGCCGTGGCGGCCGGGAAGTTCGCCCATTCGACGATGAATATCCTCGTGCTTTGCTCGATTGGGATTCCGCTCGTGGCGACCTGCGCCATGGCGTGGATCTTCCTCGTCAAACAGGCGATCCTTCCGTCATCCCGCGTCGGTTTGGCCGCCGTGGCGATCCTCGCCTGGGCGCCTTTCCTGGTGCTGCGAAACGATGGCTTCGATGCCCGTTTGCGGTCGCACGTGCACTGGCGTTGGGCGCCGACGTCCGAGGAATTGTTCCTCGCGCAAAAGCCGGCCGTCGCCGGCGCGGCGGGTGTTGCCAAACCGGCTGCGGCTGTTGCCGCGGCCGACCCGCACGAGTGGACGGCTTTCCGGGGACCGGATCGCGACGGCGTTCTCCACGGCACCCACATCACGACTGATTGGAAAAACTCGCCGCCGCCGCAGGTGTGGAAGCACGCCGTCGGACCGGCCTGGTCGTCGCTCATCGTCGTGGGCGATTACCTCTACACGCAGGAGCAGCGCGGGCCGAAGGAAGCCGTGGTCTGCTACGACAGCGCCACGGGACGCGAACTTTGGTCCCACGAAGACACGACGCGCTTCGATGAAGCGGTCTCCGGCCCCGGCCCGCGGGCGACGCCCACTTTTGCCGCCGGTCATATCCTCGCCCTCGGCGGCACCGGCATCTTGAATTGTCTCGATGCCCAAACCGGCAAGCTGCAGTGGACGCGCGACGTTAAAAACGACGCCCAGAGCAAAACGCCGATGTGGGGTTTCTCCAGTTCGCCCCTCGTCGTGGACCAGAATGTCATCGTCTACGGTGGCGGCGAAATTGGAAAAAGCCTGCTCGCTTACCGGCTGGATTCCGGCGCGCCGGTCTGGACGGCGGCCCTCGGCGAGCAGAGCTACAGTTCGCCGCAACTCACGACCATTGCCGGGACTTCGCAAATTCTCATGTTCGACGATGTCGGCGTGAGCGCGGTCGATCCGGCCTCGGGAAAGATTCTCTGGCAGTCTGGAAAGCCGATGAAAGGGTCGCCCCGGCCCGGCCAGCCTCACCTCGTGGGTGATGCCGAACTCGCTGTCGCCGTCCTCGATGGCCCCGGCGTTTCGCTGGTCAAGATTTCCAAGGAGGGTGGCCAATGGAACGTCGCCCCGGTCTGGGCGTCGAAGGATTTGAAACCCGAGTTCCCGGACTTCGTCGTCCGCGACGGGAAAGCCTATGGCTTCGATGTGAGCATTTTCAGTTGCCTCGATCTGGCCACGGGCAAACGCGCATGGAAGGAAGGCCGCTTCGGACGGGGGCAGGTGATCCTGCTCGCGGACCAGGGCCTTCTGCTCGTCCTCTCGGAAGGGGGCGAAGCGATTCTGCTCGCCGCCGACCCGCAGGGAGAAAAGGAACTGGGACGTTTTCCCGCTTTGAACGGCAAGACATGGAACCATCCGGTGATCGCCAATGGCCGCCTCTATCTGCGCAACGCCGAAGAAATGGCCTGCTATGCGGTCGAGCCGGCGGGTCAGGCCGCTGCGCACTAGCTTGCTTCTCCGTTTTCGGCTAAGGGTTCTCGTGCAATCGCTTCGAGCCGCTCGAACCGTTGCTCAATTCCCTCTTATGAATAGCAGGCTATCGCCAAAACTTCTGCTGATGAAAGGCCTGTCCCGGTCACTGTTTCCGATCGTTTTAGCCGCACTGATCGTCCCGTCCGCACTCGTGCGCGCGCAGGATGCAGACAAGCCGCTGCTCATCGGATTTCGCCTGGCGGTGACCAATACCGATCGCATCCAAAAATTGGACGCGAAACTCGACGCCATTCCCGTGACTGGTCTCACCTTTTCCCGCACGCCTCTCCACGAGGTGGTGGCCACCTTGAAAAAGCTTTCCCTGGAGAAGGATCGACCGAGTGCCCGTCCCGGTGAGCGCGGTGTAAATATGGTGATCAAACACGACAAGACCGACCCCGAAGCCGAAGTGCTCGTGACCTTGACGCTTACCGATGTGACGCTGCGCGAGGCGCTCCAACGCATCGCCGATCAACTCAGTCTCAAGATCGAAATGACTCCCTATGCGGTGGTCTTGCGGGACCGGTAGGTCTTGCGTTGGGCGGGCCACGGTATCGGGGGACGGGCTCTCTGGGGAGTGCACCCCTTGACACGTGTGGTAGGGTATGTTCGTGAATGCATGGAGCCTATTTGATCCCATGGCGGAAGAGACTTTCTGCCGCAGCGCAGTGCGCGGGTGGCGCACCACGTGGCCCGGTATGAAACCGGCGTTTTTATTCTACCGCGAAAAACCGACCAATAACGCCCTCGCACGCACCCAATCCGACTAAAATCGACCTCAAAAAAGATTTCGCAGACCCGGAGATGGAAAAGGCGGATGAATGGTAAGTCTTTAAGAGAGAGCAGTTTGCTTCCAGATGCTCCCGCCGGGATAGGTGTGTGCGGCGATCGAGGCCGGTTGCATGGTGATGCTGGTTCCTGGGGCGGTCGGAGCGAGATAGCGTCCACCGCGCACCACACACGGGTCGATGAAGTGCTCGTGGAGGTGGTCCACAAACTCCGTGATCCGGCCCGTGAGCGAGCCGCTGACGCAGATGTAGTCGAAGATGGATTCGTGCTGCACGTATTCGCAGAGGCCGACGCCGCCGGCGTGAGGACAAACCGGGATGCCGAATTTTGCCGCGAGCAGGAGTACGGCCACAACTTCGTTCACGCCGCCGAGCCGGCAGGAGTCGATCTGGCAATAGGAGATCGCCCTCGCCTGCAGCAGTTGCTTGAAGATCACGCGGTTCTGGCAGTGCTCGCCCGTCGCGACGCCGATGCCCAGCGGGGCGAGCGCCTTCGCAATCGCCGCATGGCCGAGCACGTCGTCGGGGGAGGTTGGTTCCTCGATCCACATCGGCCGGTATTTGGCCAGCGCCGTGGTCCACTCGATGGCCACGCCCACGTCCCAGCGCTGGTTGGCGTCGATCATGAGGGTCCGCTCTTCACCGATGATTTCGCGCATGATTCCCGCGCGGCGCTGGTCGTCCGCGAGATCGGAGCCGACTTTCATTTTGAAATGGGTAAAGCCTTCCGCGAGCGCTTCCCGGCACAACGCACGGATCTTGTCGTCGGAGTAGCCGAGCCATCCTGCGGAGGTGGTGTAAGCGGGGTAGCCGTCGCGGACCATCTCGGCCTCGCGTGCGGCGCGGGTCGGCGCGAGGCGTTCCAGCATGGCCAGCGCTTCCTCGGGCGTCAGCGCGTCCGTGAGGTAACGCCAGTCCACCAGCTCCACGATCTGAGCGGGCGTGAGGTCCGAGAGCAGTTTCCAGAGCGGTTTTTTCTCCAGCTTGGCCCAAAGGTCCCACAGCGCATTGACCACCGCCGCCGTGGCGAGGTGAATCACGCCTTTCTCCGGACCGATCCAGCGAAGCTGCGAGTCGCCCGTGAGATGCTTCCAAAAAGCGCCCGGCGCGCCCGTGAATGCCGCCACCGTCTGGCCCACCACGAGCGGGCGCAACGCTTCCACCGCCGCGACGACGATCTCCGTGCCGCGTCCGATGGTGAACGTCAGCCCGTGCCCCTCGACGCCGTCGCCGCGGTCCGTGCTGAGCACGACATACGCCGCGGAATAATCCGGATCGGGGTTCATCGCGTCGGAGCCATCGAGCGAGAGCGAAGTGGGAAAGCGCACGTCGAGCACGCGCAGGTCGGTGATTTTGCCGGTGTAATGGGTCATGGGAAAAGGGTGGCGGTGCGCGATTTAATCGTGATGGAAGACCTCTTCCATGCTCGCCCACCATTCGCCGGCGGCGCGGGTGGGCAACGGTTCCTGCATCGGCCCCATCAGCGCCCACCAGCGTTGCGTTGCGGGATCGGCGGCGATGCCGGCCATGTCCGCGGCAAAGTCGTCGCCCCAATATTCGAAATAGCTGAAGAGCCAGCCTTCCCGGTGGTAGATGGAGAAATTGCGGAGATGGAAGCGCGTCATCGTGGCCAGCACCTCCGGCCACGCCGCGGCGTGCTGGCGCTTGTATTCTTCAAAGTGTTCCGGCCGGACGCGCAGCACCGAGCCATGGCGTTCGGGTTTGGTTTTCATGCGGAGGCGCGCGATGTGCAGGCGCGATCGAAATGCGTGTAGCCGCCATCCACATACAGAATCTGTCCGGTCGTGTGCGAGGCGCGGGGCGAGGCGACGAAGACCACGGTATCCGCGATCTCCTGCGCCGTGGTCATGCGCTGCCCCAGCGGGATGGTCTGTTCGATGGCCGCGCGCGATGCCTCGGGATCGGGCCGGCTCGAAAGCCAGCGCGCATACATCGGTGTCATGACCTCGGCGGGGATCACGCAATTCGCGCGAATGCCGTGTGGAGCAAGATCGAGCGCCCATTCACGGGTCAAGGCATCGAGCGCGCCCTTGGCCGCCACGTAGCCGCTCGTGCCGCCCTGCCCGGTGGTGGCGCACTTCGTGCCGATATTCACGATGGTTCCCCGGCTGGCGATGAGCGCGTCGAGACAGGCCTGCACGAGCACGAAGCAATGGACGACATTCTTCTCCAGCGAGGCGCGAAAGTCCGCCACGCTCGAGCGCAAGCCCGCGCCGTCATTCACCCCCGCGTTATTCACCACGCAATCGACACGGCCCTGTTTCTTCAAAATGTCCGCGACCGCTGTCCGCACGGATGCCCCGTCCGTCATCTCGCAAAAAAATGCCTCCGCGCGCTGGCCCTTCCCGCGCAACTCCGCGACGAGTCTGTCCGCTTCTTCCCGATTGCGGCCGAGGATGCAGGCCACGGCGCCTTCCGCGGCAAAGGAACGCACGATGGCTTCGCCGATCCCCTTCGCGCCGCCGGAAACGAGCACCACTTTGTCCTGGAGTTCGAGGTTCATGGGAGTGGGGCCGTTTTCATCGGGCCTTCTATTTGGCGAGGCGGAGCGCAACCGCACAAGCGGAAACGCCGTCTTCCGCGCCGGCCGCGTTGGGTATTCCCATTTTCCCGCGGCGTGGCTATGAAGTCAGGCTTCGCAAATCCCCCGCCATCCCCATACTCTCCGCTCCCCATGACCGCGCCTGCCCCCAATTCGTTTTCCCTCACCGGCCGTGTGGCCCTTGTGACCGGCAGCACCACCGGCCTCGGCAAAGCGATGGCCATCGCCTTGGGCCGCGCCGGGGCGAAGGTCGCGCTCAATTATGCCAACAACGTCGCGCGGGCGGAAAAGGCCTTCGCCGATTTCAAAGCCGCGGGCGGCGAGGGGATGCTCGTGCGTGGCGACGTGAGTAGCGAAACCGATGTGCCCCGTATTGTCGCGGACATTGCTGCCCAGCTCGGCCCGGTGGATGTCCTCGTCATCAACGCCACGCCCGACCAGCCGCAGAAACCCATCGAAGAATACGAATGGGCTTTCTATCAGGAGATGCTGGATTTTTTCGTCAAGAGCCCGGTCCTGCTCTGCAAGGCCTGCCTGCCGCACATGAAAAAACAGCGCTGGGGGCGGATCATCAATATTGGCTCGGAAGTCGTCGCCCGTGGCGTGCCCAATTTCACCGCCTATATCGCCGCCAAAGGCGGACAGAATGGCTTTAATCGCGGCCTGGCGACCGAAGTCGCGTCGTGGGGGATCACCGTCAATATGATCTGCCCCGGCTGGATTCCCGTGGAGCGCCATGAGAAAGATCCGCAGGATTTGAAGGACGGTTACCGCGCCCTCATTCCCGCGAACCGCTGGGGCCTGCCGCAGGACCTCGACGGCGCCGTTGTCTTCCTCGCCAGCGAGGCCTCGTCTTTTGTGACCGCCCAGAATTTGCACATCAATGGCGGCATGACGGTCCATTAATGATCCGCTTTCCGAGTTATCTCCCCATGAAACAAACCCTCCCAACCTTCCTCGCCCTCGTTTCCCTCCTGGCCGCCGGCTGCAAGCCTGCCGCCGGTCCCTCCGCTTCCGGTTCCGAGAAAAAGAAAGTCGCCTTCGTGACCAATGGCGTCGCGTCCTTCTGGACCATCGCCGCTGCCGGCGTGAAAGCGGGTGGTCAGAAATTCGGCATCGATACCGAGACCTTGATGCCGGCCGAAGGCATCACCGACCAAAAGCGCATCGTCGAGGATTTGCTGACCCGCGGAATCGACGGCATCTCGATCAGCCCCATTGATCCGGCCAATCAATCGGAAATCCTCAACGAAGCCGCCAAGCGCACGAAGCTCATTACCAATGACTCCGACGCGCCCACGAGCGACCGCCTCGTTTACATCGGCACGGATAACTACAAGGCCGGCCGCATGTGTGGGGAACTCGTCCGCGAAGCCATGCCGAAAGGCGGGACCGTGATGCTGTTCATCGGCCGCCTCGAGCAGGATAACTCGAAAGCCCGCCGCCAGGGTTGCATCGATGGCATGCTCGGCCGCTCGGAAGATCCCAAGCGTTTTGATCCGCCGTCCGACGTGATCGAGGAAGCCGGTTTCAAGATTCTCGGGACCCTGACCGACAACTTCGACCGCGCCAAAGGCAAGGCCAACGCGGAGGATACGCTCGCGAAATATCCTGACCTTGGCTGCATGGTCGGCCTGTTTGCTTACAACCCGCCGCTCATTCTCGAGGCGCTGACCCAGGCGGGCAAATTGGACAAGGTCAAGGTCGTGGCTTTTGATGAAGACGATGCGACCCTTACGGGCATCCAAAAAGGGTCCGTGCACGGGACCATCGTCCAGAACCCTTACATGTATGGTTACAAATCGGTCGAGGTGTTGGGTGAACTGGCCAAGGGCAACAATAGCGTAATCCCGGCCAGCAAGATGATCGACATTCCCACCCGCCAGATTCGCAAGGCGGACGTGGACGCCTTCTGGGCCGACCTGAAGGAGAAAATGGCCGCCGGGAAGTAGGTCCGGGCATGACTGACAGCCCTCTCCTCGAAGCGCGGGAACTCACGAAGTCCTTTCCCGGCGTGCGGGCGTTGAAAGGTGTGAATCTCACGCTGCAACGCGGTGAGGTCCTGGCCGTGATCGGCGAGAACGGCGCGGGGAAGAGCACGCTCATGAAAATCCTCGCCGGCGTGCAAACTCCTGACGCGGGTGAGATTCTGATCGAAGGGCAGGCGACCCGGATTGCCTCCGTCCACGAAGCGCTCTCGCGAGGCATCGCTTTGATCCATCAGGAACTCAATCTCGCGGATAATCTCGATGTCGCGGCGAATATCTTCCTTGGCCGGGAGAAATTCCGCTTTGGCTTGATCGACAAAGCGCGTCATCGCGAGGAAGCGCGGCCCTTGCTGGCCGCGGTCGGGCTCAAGGTCGAGCCGACTGTTCAGGTCGATACTTTGAGCATTGGCCAGCAGCAGTTGGTGGAAATCGCGAAAGCGCTTTCGGTCAAGGCGCGCATCCTCATTATGGATGAGCCGACTTCCAGTCTTTCCAGCCACGAGTCGGAAAATCTTTTCCAAGTGATCCGCGATCTCCGTTCGCGCGGCGTGAGCATCGTATACATCTCGCATCGGCTGGGTGAGGTGTGTGCCCTGGCCGACCGCGTGACCGTCCTGCGCGACGGCGCCAATGCGGGCGACTTGAGCCGGAGCGAGATTACCCACGGCGCGATGGTGAAGCTGATGGTTGGCCGCGACCTTTCCCAATTCTATCCCCATGAGTCGCATGCGCCCGGAGCGGTGGCTTTGGAAGTGGAGGGGCTGCGCACGCGCGCGCACCCTACGCATCCCCTGGACTTCAAAGTGCACAGCGGCGAGATCGTCGGTGTCGCGGGCCTGATCGGCGCGGGCCGCACGGAATTGCTGGAGACTCTATTTGGCGTGACGCCAGCGTGTGGCGGTGTGCTGAGGGTTGCGGGAAAGACGGTTGCCCCGAGTTCGCCTCTCGAGGCCATCGCCGCAGGGTTGGCGCTCGTTCCGGAAGATCGAAAGGCGCAGGGTGTCGTTCTTGAAATGGCGGTGCAGGATAATCTGAGCCTGGCCAGCCTGCGCCGCGACCAGCGCCACGGTCTCATTGATTTCCGCCGGGCGGCGGAGATCGGCCGGGAAATGATCACCAATCTGAAAATCAAGACGCCCGACGGACGCCAGCCCGTGCAGTTTCTTTCCGGAGGCAATCAGCAAAAGGTGGTCCTCGGCAAATGGCTCGCCCTGCGTCCCCGTATCCTGCTGCTCGATGAACCGACCCGCGGCATCGACATTGGAGCGAAGCAGGAAATCTATCGCCTGATGGAAGACCTCGCCGCCAAAGGCGTCGCCATCCTCTTTGTTTCCAGTGAGATGGAAGAAATCCTTGGTATGTCGGACCGGGCCCTTGTCATGCACGAAGGCCGCATTACCGGCGAGCTGGGACGTAGTGAACTAACCGAGGAGTCCGTCATGCACCTCGCTACCGGAACCCAGCTTAGCGCGGCCTAACTGAATTTTCCATGCAACTGCGAAAAATCCTCGGCATTACGGTTCTGTTGATTGTCATCTGCGTTCTTACCGCGCTGGCCAGCGATAGCTTTCTGAGCAGTTACAACGTCGAAAACTTAATCCGCCGCACCGCGCTCTTCGGCATCATCAGCATCGGGGTCGCCTTCGTGATTGTGACGGGCGGCATTGATCTCTCGGTCGGCTCGGTCATCTGCCTCGTTGGTTGCGGGCTGCCCTGGTTGCTGACCGTCCATCATTGGTCGTTACCCGCGGCGTTGCTTGCGGTCGCGGCTGTCTCCGTCGGCCTCGGGCTTTTGCATGGATTGATCATTACCAAACTCCGCGTCCAACCGTTCATCGTCACGCTGTGCGGCCTACTGCTCTATCGCGGAATCGCTCGCGGGTTTACCGATGATCAGACGGTGGGCTTCGGCACGGAATACAAAGGCTTTCGCGAGCTAGCGACGGGACAAATCCCGCTCCCGTTCATTCACGGTTTCACGTTGCCCGCTCCTTGCATCTTCCTCGTCGTGGTTGCCGTGGTTGCGGCGATCTTTCTCAATTGCACCATCTATGGTCGCTATTTGCTCGCCTTGGGACGGAGCGAGCAAGCCGCTCGATACAGCGGCATCAACACCGAGCGCATGACCATTCTCGCTTATGTGATCAGCTCCACGCTTGCTGGATTCGGCGGCGTGCTTTTCGTGCTCGACGTGAACTCCGCGCAGCCCGTCGATTTTGGTAACTTTTACGAACTCTACGCCATCGCCGCCGCGGTGCTCGGCGGATGCAGCTTGCGGGGTGGGGAAGGCACCATCCTGGGAGCGATCATCGGCACGGCGCTCATGCAGGTGCTGCGCAATATGATCAACCTCACGACCAAGCACCATAACATGGAGTTCGCGATCATTGGCGCGGTCATCCTCATCGGCGTGATCGCCGATGAGTTGATGAAACGTTACGCCACCCAGCGCCGCGCCGCGCGGGCGTTATCGGCGGAAACGAAAGCGCCGTGACGTAGAACGCCACGGCGCATGATTCGTTTGTTGTCTTCGCGGGGAAGACTCTAAGGCGTGTTTGTCAGCTTACGCTTTGGCCTTCTTGAACTTCGCCCAACGAGCCTTTTGCGCGGCCTTGATGCGGGCCAAACCTTCGGGGGAAATGCCACCCTTTTTCTTTTTCTTGGGAGCCGCGGCCTTGGCCGGGGCGGCGCCTTTCTGCGCTTTCACCTTGGCCCAACGGGCCTTCTGCGCAGCAATAATCCGGGCGCGTCCTTCGGCGGACATTCCGCCTTTCTTCTTTCTCTTGCCCGCGGGAGCTGCTTTCGCTGGAGCCGCAGTCTCGTCGCCTTTGATTTTAGCCCAGCGAGCCTTTTGCGCGGCAATGATCCGGGCACGTCCTTCCGCCGACATGCCGCCTTTCTTACGTTTGGCGCCAGGAGCCGACTTGGGGGCGGCCGCAACCTTCGCAGATCCACCGAAAAGCCCAGCTAGTTCAGCTTGCAGCTTCTCGATTTGCTCCGAGAGGGAGATGGCGTGTTTGAGTTGAGATATCGAGGGTGTAGACATATATACAGGGAACTACTGACTCCTTCACGATAACAGGTCAAGGGCGAACTTATGGGGTTTGTTTACTATCAGCGCGAACGGATCTGCAGGCAGACCTGCGTCTGCAACGTCCTGCCGGCGGAGTTATGCACGCGGTAATTCGCCGGATTATTCGGTTTCCGTTCCCGTCAGGAAGCCGCTGTTTCCTCAGTCCCATCATGCGGGACAAAGACCGTGTTATTGCTCGTATTGTAATCCATGATTCCCGCATAGCGCCCCCAGGCAACCATCGTCTGGAGAATCTTTTCCGGATTATCGTAGGGCAACGCCGTGGCGATATCCTTGAGGATCTTTTCGGCATCCACTTCATCCTGGGTCTTGAGATATTCGATGATGATGTGGAAGAGGCGGAGCTTGTAGACCTGCTCGGTAAAGATCTCTTTCCGCCCTTCGCGATTGGCCGCGAGGAAGCGGTTGCCGAGTTCGGTGAGGACCACATTGTTCTTTGGCGTATCCACGAATTCCAAAATCTCGGCGGCTTTGACTGTGGCAATGGTTTCGCCGAACTCTTTGCCGATCTCATTGGAGATGTCGTAGATATCTGTGAGGTCGGGCGAATCGCGAATGATACTGAGCAGGCCGAGAATCTGTCCCACGGGCACGCAGGGGATGGCTTCCATGCGGGTGCGGGCGCGGGAGACGGGCCGGCCCGAAACCGGATGGGGCTCGGGCGGATGATCGGGCAGCGCCAGGGTGGTGATGGTTTCGTGGATCGTCGCAACCAACTTTTGAAACTCCGGGCAGCGCGAATCGCGCGGATAAGGCAGGTTATTTTCCAGGACGAGTCCCAGGCGGCCCGGGCGCGGAAAGAGAATGCAAATGCGCGTGGCCATCTCGACCGCTTCCTCGATGTTGTGCGTGACCATGAAGATGCTCTTCAGGCTCGTGTCTTTCGCGTGCCAGAGCGTGATCATCTCGTGGCGCAAGTTCTCGGCGGTGAGCACATCGAGTGCGCTGAAGGCCTCATCCAGACAGAGGATCTTCGGTTCGGAAACGAGCGCCCGCGCAATGCCCACACGTTGCCGCATCCCCCCGGAGATCTCGCGAGGATAAGCCGCGTGGTAATTGGACAAGCCGATGAGTTCGATCGCTTTCTCGACCGCGGTATTCTTTTCCGCGCGTGTCATCCGGCGCGACATCAGGCCCACGGCGACGTTTTGCTCGACGGTGAGCCAGGGATACAAGGCAAATGTCTGGAAGACGATCGAGGCATACGGGTTGATGCCTTCCAGCGGCTCGCCATAGCACAGCACCCGGCCGGTCGTCGGCTGGGCAAGACCGGTCAGGCAGCGCAGGACGGTGGATTTGCCGGAGCCGGATTGCCCGAGCAAGGCGAGCAATTCGCCCTCGTGCACGGCCAGGTCGATTTCATCGAGCACCTTCATTTCGAGTCCACCACGAACGGGAAAGGTCTTCGTAATGTGGCAGAGCTCAGCGATGACCGGGCGCGCGGCGACCGTGCTGGCGGTGGAGGTTTCGATAGGCTGGATCATGGCATCAATCTAAGCGGAAGCGCTGCTCGGCGAGGTCGTAGAGTCGCCGCCACAGCAGCTTGTTCATTACCACCACAAAAATAGACATCATGGCGATACTGCAAATGATGAGTGGAGTATCGCCTCGCTGCGTGACATCGGCGATGAAGGCGCCGAGACCGTCGGCCTTCAAAGTGGTATCCCCCCACGTGGCCAGTTCGGCCACGATGCTGGCATTCCAGGCGCCGCCTGCCGCGGTGCATGCGCCCGTAACCCAGAAAGGGAATATCGCTGGCAAGATAAGTGTCCGCCACAGCGCCCAGCCCCGCAGGCCGTAAGTGCGGGCCGCTTCCATGAGATCGTTGGGCACGGCCATGGCGCCTGCGATCACATTGAAAAGAATGTACCACTGTGTGCCCATGGCGATGAGCAGGATGCTGCCCCAATTCATGCCAATATGGTGCGCCACGTAGAAGCCCACCACGAAGGGAAACGCCATATTGACGGGAAACGAGGCGGCGATCTGGGCGAGCGGTTGGGCGATGCGGGCGACCCGCGGCTTGAATCCAATCCACACCCCGATCGGCGTCCAGATGAGTGTGGCGAGAATGGTCATCGCAAAGACTCGCAGCATCGTCAGCAAGCCGAGCCAGGCGATATGGCCGAAATCACCGGGCGTCACGTGTTGGTGCACTGTTTCGACGCCCTCGATCACGCCGCTGACGATTTCGTAGCTGACCCAAAGCGCCGCCAGCCAGCCGAGCGCCCGGAGGAAGATCGGTGTGCCTTTGCGCTTTTTCGGCCGTGTCCGGTCCTCGCCGGCGGTGAAGCGCAACGTAAGATTGCGAAACCAATCGCGAAAAGGCTGAGCCACTTGTTCCTCGAACCATTCGAAGACATACGCTCCGTGCAGCAGGTTATAAAGCCAGGACGTGGGTGGGTCGCTCGACTCGGTCATCTCGATCTTGAATTTGTCCGCCCACGCCAGTAGCGGGCGCCAGACCAGTTGATCGCTCCCGAGAATCACCACGAGCATCGCGATGATCGCCCAGAGCGCGGCATGATTGTCGCCGCGTTCCACCGCCGACGCCATGTAAGAGCCCAGTCCCGGCAGCTTGATGCTCTTGTTCATCACGCTGATTGCTTCGCTCTGCGCCACGAAAAACCAGCCGCCGCCGAACGACATCATCGAGTTCCAAAGCAAACTGTGCATCGAAGCCGGCACCTCGACGGTCGTGAAGCGTTGCCAGCGGTTCAGCCCATAAGTCGAGGCCGCCTCCTGCATGTCCATCGGGATTGTGACCAGTGAATGGTAAAAGCCGAAGACCATGTTCCAGACCTGCCCTGTGAAGATGGCGAAGATGCTCGCGCATTCCACACCCATCAGGCTCCCTGGAAACAGGGCCATGAAACCCGTGACGGTGATCGAAAGGAAGCCCAGCACCGGCACGGATTGCAAAACGTCGAGTGCCGGTAGAATGACGACGCGGGCCGCGTGGCTTTTCGCCGCAATGTAACCCACGACGAACGTAAAGAGCAGCGAGAAGGCGAAGGCGATCCACATCCGCAGCAGCGTGCGACCTGCATAGTAGGGAATTTTTGCGATGCTGATGTCGAGAGGTGGCGCGCTATGTTCGTCGAAGTGAACCATCATTCCCCGCCCGAAATGCAGGACGCTCCACAGCAGGCCAAAAAGCCCGACCAGGATGGCCAGGTCTATCCATCCGAATGTTCCCTGGCTCTCAGGCGCGGATAGACGGGCAGTTGTGGATTTCATTCAGAGACGGCGATGGTGGTGCGGTGCTGGATTAGTGGGCCGGTTCTGCATACTGCGGATCGTGGCCGCTTTCGCCCTCAAACCATGGGTAGAGGATTGGTACGATAAAAAGCGTTAGCAACGTCGCGGTGACGAGACCGCCGATGATTACCGTCGCAAACGGGCGCGAAGTTTCGGCACCCACGTCGTGAGAAAGTGCGGCTGGCAGCAAGCCCAGTGCGGCCATGGCTGCGGTCATCACGACCGGGCGCACTCGCGAGACCGTTCCCTCATTGACGGCCCGGGACATCTCCACGCCGCGCCGGCGTAACAGCCGAATCCGTTCAACGAGCAGCACCCCGTTTTGAACCGAGACGCCAAAGAGCGCGATGAACCCGACCAGCGCGGAGACAGACAGGGTGAGTCCCGCCAGCGGCAACGCAATCACGCCACCCACCGCGGCAAAAGGCACGTTGAGCAGGATGAGGAACGCCAGGCGGCCGGAGTCGAATGCGGTGAAGAGCAGGAAATAGATCGCGATGAGCGTGATCGGGACGATTACTGCGAGACGCCGGGTCGCACGTTGTTGGTTTTCGAAGGAGCCGGTCCATTCCAGCCGGTATCCCGTGGGCAGCTTGACCTGCGCTTTCACCTTTTGCTGCGCCTCCGCGACCAGCGAACCAAGATCGCGACCGCGCACCGAGAGCTTGACCGCGGTGCGGCGCGAATTTTCCTCGCGTTCGATGCGCGAGAACCCTGGGCGCACGTCGATCGAGGTGAGCGCGGCGAGCGTCAGTCTTTCATTGTTCGACCCAAAGACCGGAATGCGCCGGATCGAATCCAAATCCGCCACCGTTTCCGGCATCATTTTGACGACCAGATCGAAGGTGCGTTCTCCCTCGTGGACTTGCGTGGCCACCGCACCGCCGAGCGCCGTCTCGACAACATTCTCCACGTCGTTGACCGAAAGCCCCGAGCGGGCGATGCCCGCGCGGTCGACCGTGATTTGAACCTGCGGTTGCCCAAGCAGTTCATCGGTCCCCACATCGGAAGCGCCCGGCACTGTCTTGATGATGTCCACGATTTGGTTGGCGAGAGACTGCAACTTTTCCGGGTCTTCACCGAAAATTTTCACGCTCAACTCGCTTTTGATGCCCGAAACCGCTTCGTTCACGTTGTCCTCGATTACTTGGCTGAATTGAAAATCCATCCCAGGAATCGCCGCGAGTTTCTTCTTCATCTGCTCGCACAACTCCTCGCGGGTGCGCGCCGTCTTCCACTGGTCCCGTGGCTTGAGTGGAACCGCGCATTCGACGACGTCGAACCCGTTCACGTCGGTGCCATCGTCCGGTCGGCCGAGCTGGCTCACCACGTTCTCCACTTCCGGAAAGGAAGCGAGAATGGCGCGCGTTTGCCGAACGAGCCGCACCGCCTCACTTGGCGAAATGGTATCCGGCATAAATCCGCGCACCCACAGCGCGCCTTCATCGAGCTTGGGCAGGAACTCCGAGCCGGTGAAATGCAAGACCACGCCCATGACGACGAGCGAGGCTACGGCCACGCCGAGCACCAGCACCCGCGCCTTCATGACCCAGGCGAGCGTGGGTTGGTACACTCGGAGGAGGGCGCGGACGATGAGCGATTCGTGCTCCGCGATCTTCCCTTTCACCGCGAAACTCGCCAGGACGGGCACAACGGTGAGGGCGAGAATGGTGCCGGCGATGAGGGCAAAGGTCAGCGTCAACGCCATGGGTCGGAAGATTTTTCCTTCCACGCGCTGGAGCGTGTAGAGCGGGATGAACGCGGTCAGCAGGATGACTTTCGAAAACAAGACCGGCCGCCCCATTTGCGAGACCGCCTCGACGATGGACGCGGGCAAATCGCGAAAACTGCCACGACGTGTCTCGAGGAGGCGCAGCAGGTTTTCGATCACCACGACGGCGGAGTCGACGATGATGCCGAAGTCGATTGCGCCCATGGAAATCAAGTTGGCGGGGATGCTGCGAAGGTCGAGCAGCAGGAAGGCCCCGAGCAGAGAAAGCGGGACCACCGCGGCGACGACGAGCGCCGAACGGTAATTTCCCAGCCCGAGAAAAAGGATGAGCACGAGCAGCACCAGCGCGATGCCTTCGATCATGTTGTGCCGCACAGTGTGCAGGGTGCGGTCGATGAGTTCCGTGCGGTCGTAGTGCGTGACGAGATGCACGCCCGGGGGGAGGTAGTTTTTGTTGATGTTCTCGATTTGCGCGCGGACGCCCTTGAGCACTTCCAGCGCGTTCTCGCCTTTGCGCAAGATGACGATGCCTTGCACCACGTCGTCCTGGTCGGAATTGCCGGGCACGAGCTTGCCGACCTGGCCCAGTCGCAATTGGTTACCGATCTCCACGCGGCCGAGGTCGCTAATGCGGATCGGCGTGCCGTTGCGCGTGTCCACGGCGATCTCGCCGATGTCCGCCGTATTGCTGACGAAACCGAGACCGCGCACGATATACATCTCCGGTCCGTGCTCAATGTAGCTGCCGCCGCCGTTGCGATTTCCGTTGGAAAGCGCGTTGAGCACCTGGCTGAGCGAAAGGTTGTAGGAACGCAGTTTCGCGGGGTTGATCAGCACTTGGTATTGTTTGGTCGGGCCGCCGAAGCCGTTCA
>Ga0206924_1030_pt1 | contig 38162 bp, 36 predicted proteins | sample Alteio_BWOrgHeat_61_FD_152947 | JGI IMG/M metagenome (GOLD analysis project Ga0206924, IMG submission 152947) | Enriched cells from forest soil in Barre Woods Harvard Forest LTER site, Petersham, Massachusetts, United States -... | ecosystem: Environmental > Terrestrial > Soil > Temperate forest >...
TCTGGCTGGAGACGTAGTAGGGAAGGTTGCCGAGGACTTTCACCGGGCCGCGGGCGAAGAGTTCGCGCACGTCGTATTCGCTGGCGTCGCCGTGGACGACTTCGAGCGCGGGGAAGCGCTCGCGGAGGAAGTCGGCGAGGCGTCCATCCTTCTCGATGACGAGGCCGTGGGGCGAGCGGGCGAGGGCGAATTCGGTGAGCGCGCCGAGGCCGGGACCGAGCTCGACCCAGGATTCGTCGGGCTTGATGTCGAGCTGCGCGACGATCCAGTCGGCGAGGTTCTGGTCGTGGAGAAAATTCTGACCGAGGCTCTTGGTTGGCTGCATGCCGAGTTGCGCGAGGCTGGCCTGGATGGTCGAGAGTTTCATGAAAGGGCGGGCATTAGAGCGGGTTTGCGTGCGGGTTGGAAAGGTTGCGGTGCTTGAAAATAGCCCGAGGCACAATTGCGCGGTCTCTGCTAAGATCGCACTGGCTTCATCCGTCTCATCTTGGATGAGGCCCATTCTCCCCGTTTCCCCATGAAGATTCCGGCCATCGTTCTGATCCCATTCGTCGCGGCATGGGCCATGGCGGCCGACCCCGTGACGCCGCCGTCTGTGGCCGCCCCGATCGTCGAGGCGGTAGCTTGGTACGACACGCTCGGTTATCCCGATGTGAAGAACCTGCCGTATGTGCGTGTGGCGACGGGCCTTGGGCACAAGATGGGAAATCAGCCTTGGGAGAATAGTTTCGTGGAAGGGTTTCTCGTCTCGGAAGACACGGCGAGCTTTACGGTTTTCGTGTGCAGCGTTTCGGAATCTCCGAGCCCGGGACCGGAGATGTTTGAGCCGTACGCGCCGCTGACCACGGTGCGGCTGGTGCGCAAGATGGACGGGCCGGTGGAGAAACAGGTGAACTATGAAGCGCTGGACCTAAAGAAGGTGTCGGCTGGGGCGTTGGAGCGGTTGCTTCAGCGAAACGCGGATAAATCGTTTCCCGAGGGGGCGGGGGCCAGGGTCGCAATGAGCGGAGGTCAGCCAGTGCCTCATCGGGCACGGATCTTTGCCCTGGGCCGGGCGTGTGTGCAAAAGGGGCTGACGGATACGGGCGCGGCGTTGATGGAATTTGCGGCGAATATCCCCGATTTTCGGACGGGGAAAGCGCCGGTACTGCGCGAGGCGTTGCAGCGGGACATCGGCGAGGTGGTGCTGATTCAAGCGGAGAAGGACTGCGCGTATCCGAAGATTGCGTGGACCGAAATGCTGAAGGTTTACGATCATTTCGAGACGCGCTTTCCGGCCAGCCCGAGGATCGCCTACGCGCAGGAGGCTGCGGAGGTGTTGCGGAAGATGATTGCCGAGGAGGCGGCGCATCACCCGAAGCCGCTGGAGCAGATGGCGCCCACCGAGCAGGTCGCGGAGAATATTTACCAGTTGCGCAATCTCGCAGAAGCGATGTGGGACGTGAGTGGCAAGTATCCGTTGGTGGTCTACGATTCGGAGGCCAATAAGGAAGTGATCACGCCGGTGCACCGGTTGGTGGATCTCGGCAATGTCGCGGTGCCGCAATTGATCGAAGCGCTGGATGATCGGCGTTTCACGCGGTGTGAGGAGCAGGATTGGCACGGAGTCACTCCGCCGAAAATCTTGCGGGTCAGCGATGTGGCGCAACGAATCCTGGAGCACATGTCCGGTCGTAATTTTTGGCAAAAGCGGGCCGAGGGGGGCAAAAAGGTGGGGCCGAACACGCGCGAGCAGGCGGAAGCCTGGTGGGCGGAAGTGCGGGGCAAAGGCCAGAAGCAGGTGTGGATCGAGGCCGCGAGCCAGGGAGACTCACCGGGATGCGAAGCGGCGCGGAAATTGGTCGAGAAATATCCCGAGGTGGCGCTGGCGGCGATCGAGGTGGCGGTCCGGGCCTGCAAGTCGGACGCGCTGCGCGGAGAATATGTGGAAATCGCGGGAAAGCTGCCGGGAGATACATCGGTGGCTTTCCTGAAAACGCAGCTCGAGTCGGGACAAGGACTGTATGCGCGGACGCATGCGGCGGAGGCGTTGCACGCGAAGGAACAGCCGGCGGTCAAGGCGGACGCGGTGTCGGCGATGGTTGAGGCGTGGCGGAAGATTCAGCCGCGCCTCCAGGGCAACAAGGGCGACGCGTATTCGGAGGTCGGACATGTGATCGCTTTCCTCGCCACGAGCGGCGATGTGCGGGCCATCGAGGCGCTGGCGCAGGACATGGCAAAGACGCCGGTGGATGTGCGCATGGCGATCGTGGAGGTTTTTCTCCCGTTTCCGAAGAGCTTCAGCGGTGGCGGGCTCGGCGAGACCGTGAATGTTCACGGCAACCCGAATGATTATATGGAGAAGCTGCCGGATGGGCCAGCGGGGGCGGCGATCGAGCGGTTGCTGGCGACGGCGCTCGATGACACGGAACGGCGCGTGGGGACTGAGGGAAATTACAATGAGTTTTCCTATGCGGATCCGCGGGTGTGCGACATGGCGGCGCTGGTGCTGACGGAGCGCTGGCCGAAGAAATATCAATTCCGTTGGGATGGAACTTCGACGGATTGCGACGTTGAGATCGCCCGCTTGCGCAACCAATTGCGCGCGGAAAATGGCCTGCCCTCGCTCGCGGCACCCGCCGTGGTAAAACCTGCCACCGGGGATGAGGGCGTGGGCGGGCGGATTCGCGAAGTGCGGGTGGGGAACGATGAGGTGGGGAAGGCGGTGAAATTCGACAGCGCGGGCCTCAAGGGACAGGTGCTTGACGGCAAGCGTCTGGATGAGATCGCGCAGCAATTGGAAGCGGCGATCCCCGAACAGCAAGTGCGTGGGGTTACATTCATCGCCGAACGGTCGGATGACGGAACCGGCTTCAAAGTGGAGATCCTGTGGATTGCGGGCGAGCCGAGGAGGAAAGGGGGATGGAGCCGCGACCTAACCGTGCGCATGGGCCACAAAAACGTCTATAACACCAGCGGCTGGGCATCGAAAAACGGCGTCCGCGGGGACAAATTATATGGAGCTATGGCGGCGGCCTTCGAGAAAGCGCAGGAGACGGAACTCAATGCGCCCATTTATGCGCGCTTCCGCGTTCGGCGCGGGTCGGATCGTTAAACGCCCTTCTGGTCCAGGAGCCGCACTCAGCTCTGGAGCTGCGGAGGCTGCTTTTTCTTTTTTTTGAAAAGGTTGCGGGCGTCGGGCAGGGAAACGCCGTCGATGAAATAGGCGACTGTGGCTTGGCCGATGGAGTAGGTGCCGGCACCGGCGACTGCGCCGGAGATGGCGTTGCCCCAGCCGGGGATGAGCTTGACGGCGGCGCGCGTGCTTTCGCGCAGGACGAGGCCGAGGCCGACATTCGCGCCGAGCGCGGCGATGAATTCGCTGGCGAGTTTCACGCTCATTTCGCGTCCGCTGATGTGCATGATACCCGCGACCATCGTGGCCTGGAGCGAGGTGAGAATGGGGAAGTCGGCGAGCGGGATCGGTTGCGCGCCGATGGCGGTGCAAATGGCGGTGACCGATTTGATGACGACTTGCGCGATTTGCTTTTGCAGCGCGCGGTTGCCGGAAAGGCGGGCCATTTCGAGCTGGGCTTCGGCGGGAAGTTCGAGCGCGATGAGTTCGGCGAGCCGGTGATCGAGAACGCCCGGCGTGAGGGCGAGAGTGCCGACCATGCGGGCGCTCAGTTCCGGGCTCTTGTGCAGGGCAGCGTGGAGTTCGCGCCGCGCGGCTTCGGGGTCGGCGGACCCGGCGGGCAGGAGCAGGCCGAGGAGCTTGGGGGTGGTGCCGCCATTGGGGGCGACGAGGGCGAGGAGTTGGGCGGTGTGGTCGAGATCGACGGCAAGTGCGTCATCGATGTCGCCGGCGGTGCGGACGAAGACGAAGAGGTCGGGCGTTTCCCGCGCCAACTCATCTTGCAGGATGGGTTGCGAAGCGGGACGGCGGGCGTCGAGTAACTGGAGCTGGCCGCGCCCGGGGCGCCCGATCGTCTGCCAGCGGCTGTCGTTGAGGTTTTCTTCGCCCGGCAGCAGGACGTTGTCGCCGAAGAGAGCGGCGAGGAGTTCGGCTTTGCCCGCGCCATTCGGCCCCACGAGGACGATGCGGGGCGGGCGCTGGAGCAGAAACAGCGTCTTGATCGGCGTGATTTCCTTCAGGATCGGGTGCTGCAACGCCTCGGGCAGTTTGTGAACGAGGGATTCGAGCTTTTCGTAAAATGGGAGAAAGGAGGAGAGCTTCATGAGCGATGCGAGGGCGCGGGAAGATAGAACGGCTTCGCATAGACGCAATCGCGCCTGCGTGGCCCTTTGGCTTTGGAAGGCTGCGATGTCCTACAGCGCGGCGAGGATCTGGTCGGTGTGCTCCTCCGGTTTCACCTTGCGGAAGACAGCTTTGATTTTTCCATCCGGGCCGATGACGAAGGTGCTCCGCTCGGTGCCCATGTATTTCCGGCCGTACATGCTTTTCTCGACCCATACGCCGTAGGCCTCGACGATCTTTTTCTCCTCGTCGCTGATCAGCGGGAAGGGGAGCGAGTATTTGGTGATGAACTTGGTGTGGCTTTTCACGGAATCGACGCTCACGCCGAAGACCACGGCCCGGCCGTCGAATTGCTTCCACGCGTCGCGCAGGCTGCAGGCTTGTTTGGTGCAGCCGGGCGTGTCGTCTTTTGGATAGAAATAGAGGACGACGGTCTGGCCCTTGAAATCGTCGAGGCGGATGGGTTCGCCCCAACCGTAGGCGCCGCCCACGACGATGGCGGTGAACGTAGGGGCCTTGGCTCCGGGTTGAAGTTCTTTGCTCATGTTGCGGTGTAATACGTCCCCGCGCGGGGTGGATTGCACAATTATTTTGATTTCATTTCGTACACGCCGGTCCAGGGCGTGGTGGGCGGGTGCGCTTGCAACTCGGCACAGCGGCCGATGAAAATTTCCGAGAGGCCGTCGCCGGGCGCCTGGGTGAGCACGTCGCGCCAGGCTTTTTCGGCGGCGGCGAAATCGCCGGTGCGGTAAAGGCGCATGGCTTCCTCGTGGCGGTCGAGCCATGGGGGCTCGATACCGCGCTTGTCGAGCACGGTGAAGATTTCCACCGGCTTGGTCTTGCCCTTGACGATGAGGAGATCGACCGAGCGGACGATGAACTGATCACGGACCAATCCCGCGACTTTTTCGCCGATGCAAAGGTCGAGGTGATATTCCTTGGTGGCGCCCTCCAGCCGCGAACCGAGATTCACGGCGTCGCCGATCACGGAGACTTCCATTTTGGCCTCGCACCCGAGGTTGCCGACGATGGCTTCCCCGTAGTTCACGCCGAAACCGACCTGCATTTCCGGCATGCCGCGCTTGCGCCAGCCAAGGTTGAGCTTGGTGAGCGCCCGGCGCATTTGCAGGACGGTGGTGATGGCCCGCGCGGCGTCGATCTCGGGCCCCTGGCTCATGATGCTGCCCCAGTGCGCCATCACGGCGTCGCCGATGAATTTGTCGAGCGTCCCCTGGTTGGCGAAGACGATGCCGACCATGTCCTCGAAGTATTCGTTCAGTTGCTTGACCAGCGCGTGAGGGTCCGCGCTTTCCGTGAGCGTGGTAAAGCTGCGCACATCGGAAAAGAGCACGGTGATTTCCTTGCGAATCCCGCCGAGCGAATTGAGGTAGCTTTGTGGATTGTCGAGTACCTCGCGCACGACATCCTTCGATACGTAACGCTCCAGGGCGCGCCGGGTACGCTGCCGTTCGACGCGTTCGCGCACCTGCTCCCAGGCCGACCAGGTGATGCCGCTGGTGCCCGTGGCGATGAGCGGACTGAGCAGGAGCGGAAGGATATCGTAATTGTTCGCGAGATTCTGGGCTACTTCGTAATAGAGAAACATGGCCGCCGCGAGGATGAGCAATCGCAGCAGCGGGCGGCGCACCCATGCACCGAGCATCCACGCCGTGAGGCCGCCGGCGGCAATGAAGGCGATATCGGCAGCGGTGGAGGTTTCAGTAATGAAGTCGCGGTTCAGGGCCGCATTGATGGCATTTAGATGGATTTGGGCGCCGATCATCATGCCGTAGGGTGTTTGGACCCGATCTTCGGATGACTGTCCGGTGGCACCGATGACCACGATCTTCCCTAGGAAAAATGCGCCCCGATTGTAGGGCGGCGCTTTCCACTGGTCGTCGACAAAGATTTCGTAGAGGGAGTGTGGACGGAATTCTTCGGCGTAACGAAACATGACCTGCCCGTGCGTTGCGGGGACGTGATTGAGGAGGCCGGTTTTCTCCAGGCCCCGAGCGGCGAGTGAAAGCAGCTCCTCTGAGTCCTTCGTGGGCGGATAGCCAAAGAACTCCAGGCGACTTGTGCGGTAGAAGACGCGGCGCACGAGGTCGTCTGCGTCGGGATGGACATTCACAAATCCGACCCACGAGGGAGTTCCGAGAGGGGGGAGCAGTTTCGGTGTCGGCAAAACGTAGCTGGGCAGGTTGCTGACCGCGGAGGAATCGCCGCTTTCCTCTTGTTTGCTTACAAGATTGGAGCCGATGACGACCTTGTCGTGGTATCGTTCCAGAGCAGAGCGGAAAGCATCATCCCCGTCCCTCGGTCCGGGAAAAACGAGATCGAAAACGACGGCCGAGGCGCCCGCATCCGCGAGCCGGTTGATGACATGTGCATAGACTTCCCGGCTGAATGGAAAACCCTGCTTCATGAGTTGCAACGCCGGCGACTTCGCGAGGTCGTCTGCGAAAAGCGTATCGAGAGAGATGGAGTTCTCGTCGATGGCGAGGAAGACGATGCGCGGATTTTGCGGGGAACGGCGCGCGCTGCTGTTGGTGAGCAGCCAGTCGCGGCTGGAGCGCTCAGCGTGCCCATAAAGCCACCCTTTGAGGTAAAATAGCACGGTGATGGCCGTGAAGCTCAGGCAGATCATCGTCAGGAGGCGATGCTGGGGGTGGAGCTTCAGAAACATGCCGCACGTAAATAGCGGGTGCTAAACAGGGCACAACGCCGGATTTCACAGAGAAAGATTGAGGCTTGACCTCCATGAGCCGGACGCCCACCCTCCGCCCCCGTGTTCGTGAATCGTCGTTTATCTTTCAGCCCCATACTCGCTGCCGTTGTGCTGGTTGCGACGGGGACCTTGCGTGCCGGGGAGCCGTTTACCTCTGCTACGGTGACCCGGGTGGAGAACAAGGTGAGCTACGGCAAGATCGTCGGCGACAAGAGTGAAACCCGCCCCGCGGCGGCCAACGACGTCGTGAAGGCCGGCAATTTCCTCCTGTCCGATGTGGAGTCGCGTGCGGAATTGAAATACGACGACGGGACGATCGTTCGCATCGGCCAGAATACGATTTTCAGCTTTGAGGCCAATACGCGGACCCTGAACCTGAAGCAGGGCACATTTGTCATGTCCATGCCGAAGGGCAAGGGAGGCGGAACGATCAAGACTCCGAGCTTCACGGCGGCGATCACCGGGACGATCGTCAAGGGTTCGTCCACCATCCTCGCGGTCATCGAAGGGCAAATCACGCTTCTCCCCTCGGGTGAGAAGGTGAATGAGGGCTTCTTCGTCCGGAAGAATCCGGATGGCAGCATTTCAATTCAGCCTTTCGACGTGACCAAGGAATTCGATGGCAAGCTGATGACTTTCAATGGCCCGCTCCCCGGCCTGCCGGGATTGCCGCCGACCGATTTCAGCGCGCTGCTCGCCGACTTCCAGAAACTCGGGATTCAAGGCTCGTTCGAGACGATCAACAACCTGCCTTCTGCGGTCCTCCATTTTACGGGCACACAAAATCCGACACCCACGCCGACTCCGGGTCATAAGAAATTCCCGCCGATCACGCCTACGCCTACGGCAAGGCCGATTACGCCAACACCAACGCCGTCGCCAACCTTCGCTCCGTAACCCTGCTGTGAAGATGAAAGCGAGCCTTATCCCTTTTTCCCTGTTCCTTCTGGTCGGCCTCTGTGGTTCTGCGTTCGCGCAGGACGGGAAGACATATACCTATCACACCGACGGCTCCATCGCCCATGGTTCGAAGCAGAGCGAGCAGGAGGTCGAGGACATCGGCGTGATCGATGAAACCGGCGGGAGCACTTCGCTGCGCGACAAGTTCCGCGTGAATTTCGACCTGCGTTCGGCTTACACGTCGAACGCCCTGCTGCGGGGCAATCACGGCAGCAGCGACGTCATTTTCCTGCCCACACTCGATGCCGGCTTCCACACCGCGATCGACAAGCATTTCAACTTCGACCTCGATACCAAGGTCGAGTCTGCGATCTATTCGAAGTTCCAGGATCACGGCTTCATCGGCTACAGCGCGCAGGCCACGCTGGATTACCATATCTCGACCGGCTTGCCGCGCTTCTACGCCACGATCGAACCGTATCGTTACGACAGCTTCGACACCGGCCAGTTGCAGACCGAGGCGATCGGTTATACGGGCGGCACCGATTGGGGCATCGCTTTCAATGGCGGGCGCACTTTGGGATTCCTTGGCTATAGCTTTACGGACTATCAATCCGATCCAGGCATGGACACCCGCCAGGTCAATCGCGTCGTCGCCGGCTTTGCCCACCAGATTAATTCGAAGCTCACCGCGCAGCTCTACTACGTCTATCAGTACAGCAACTTCACGGATTTTGACCGGAGCGATTCGCAAAACACCGTGTCGGGAAATCTCGTCTACCAGTTCAATGACCACTGGTACGGGAGCTGGACCACGAGCTTCATCAACAACGAGTCTTCGCAGGTGCATGCCAGCTATCAGTTGATCAGCACCTCGCTCGGCCTCTCGGTGCACTTCTAAAAGTCGAAGGACGAAAAGCGGGAACGTCGCCTTTTCTCCGGGGCGCGTTTTTAACCGGCAAAAATTCCTCACGGACCGCGCGGGTCAGCGTTCCGTGGCGATTGCTTTCGCGCTTTCGCCTTTCGCTTTTCCCTCCCATCTTCCTTGCGATGACCACGGCCAACAAAATCACCATCACGCGAATCTTGATGATTCCCGTTTTCGTGATGATGGCCATCTACTACGGGCGCGGCGTGCAGCGCGGCGAACCTCAGGAGTGGCAGCGCTGGTCGGCCATCGCGATCTTTGTCATGGCCGCGGCGAGCGATGGCCTCGATGGCTACATCGCGCGCCGCTTCAATCAACGCAGCCGGTTGGGTGTGGTCCTCGATCCCATTGCGGACAAGGGCCTGTTGCTGACCGGTATTATCACGCTCAGCGTTTCCAACTGGGCCTACGAGTTCCCCGCCTGGTTTGCCGTGCTCGTCGTGGCGCGGGACGCCGTGATCGTCATCGGCACACTCACGCTGCATTTCCTCAACGGTTCCGTGCATGTGCGCCCGAGCTGGATGGGCAAGACGGCCACTGCGATGCAGATGGTGGCCATCGGCGTTTACATGCTGCAGTACAATCCCTTTCAAAAAAACCTCACCGTGGGCCGTTTTCAGTTCGACGTGCATTTTCTCGATATCCCTGTCTGGCTGGCCGGAATGTTTACGCTGGTTTCCGGTATTGGCTACGTGGCGCAAGGTGTCGCGCAGCTTCATCACCACGGCCACCCGGATGCCAAAGACCCTCACGAATTTTAAAAATGTCCCGTACCGTTGCCATCGTCGGCCGACCCAATGTCGGCAAATCCGCGCTCTTCAATCGTCTTGCCGGGCGCAAGATCTCCATCGTGCACGATATGCCGGGGGTCACGCGCGACCGCATTGCGGCGCACTGCAAGCTCGGCAATGATCCCTTCGAGATCATCGACACCGGTGGCATCGGCGCGAATGTGGATGCCAGCTTCACTGGCCAGGTTCGCGCGGAAGTAGAGATCGCTCTCGCGGCGGCGAGCGTCATTCTTTTCGTCGTCGACGGCCAGGACGGGCTCACCCCGCTCGATGAGGAATTGGCCCGGCTCCTTCGCCGCGCGGCCAAGCCGATCCTCCTCGCGATCAACAAAATCGACGTCGACCAACACGCCCCGCGCGCCGCGGAGTTCTCGCGTCTCGGCTTTGAAAATTCCCTCGCCATCAGCGCTGAGCACAACCGCGGTATCCTTCCTCTCGTTGCGTGGCTCGAGCGTCTCCTTCCGCCGGTCGATGGAGCGCTCCAGGATCAGTCATCCGCTGGCCACCCGATCTCGATCGCGATCGTCGGCAAACCCAACGTCGGAAAATCCTCCCTGACTAACGCGATCCTCCAGGACGATCGCACCCTCGTCTCGCCCATCAGCGGCACCACCCGCGATGCCATCGACATTCCTTACGAGCGCCACGGCCAGCGTTACGTGCTCATCGACACCGCCGGCATCCGTCCACGAGGCAAGCGGGACAACTCCGTCGAAGTCTTCAGCGTGATGCGCAGCGAGACCAGTATTCGTCGCGCGGACATTTGCTGCCTCGTCGTCGATGCCAGCCTCGGCGTCACCGCGCAGGACAAGAAAATCGCCGGCCTCATCCAGGAAGCGAACAAGCCGTGCATCATCGCCTTCAACAAATGGGACCTCATCAAGGACCAGACGACCGACAAGGAGTCGCTCGGTGCCGTCCTCGAGAGCATGCGCGAGGAGCTGTTCTTCATCCGCTACGCCCCGAGCATGCTCGTCTCCGCCAAGACCGGCGCGGAACTCACACGCCTCTTCAAGACCATCGAGCGCATCCAGCGCGAGTCGCAATTCCGCATCGGCACCGGCGTCCTCAATCGACTGCTCGCCGAGGCCATCGCCAAGCATCCGCCGACCATTCGCGCGGGCAAGCGACTCAAGATCCTCTTCGGCACCCAGCCCGACCGCCCCGATAGCAGGCCGATCCCCACGCCGGAGCTCGTGCTGTTCGTGAATGACGAGAAGCTGCTCGATCAAAGCTACCACCGCTATCTCGATACCCAGATCCGCGAGAAGGCGCCTTACACCGGCCTGCCCATTCAACTCCATCTCCGCGCCCGCACGCCGCGCGATAAGTCCAACGACACGCGTGGGCAGAAGTTCGGACGCAATCCCGAAACGGGAGGCCGGCCGACGGGGCGCAAGCCGCGCGGCGGCCACTCCAACAAGAAGGCGGACAAGCCTCGGCGGCGGTTGGGTGGGTGAGTTGCTGGCCTTGGTGACGAGAGGGGATAAAAGCGAAGGGCCTGAAAAATGGCCTCGAAAAATCAATTCTTTAAAACCCGGAAATTCATTCTTTGCCCGGCGGGAGAGGAGGGACAGAGGCGCGGGGGAATAGGGAAGAATAGATCGGACAAATAGGGACGAATAACGGCGATTAAGGATGGATAAGAATCGCGGCGCGTCTGGAGAGGGTGATTTGAAAAGCCAGTCACTCGGCGCGCGGGGAGGCAGAGGAATTTTTAAAACGCAGAGGCGCAGAGGACGCAAAGGAGGAAGAACCCGCGCGCGGGGACTCCCCGTTGGGCGGGAGATCGTATCCGGGATTTCCCCCCCCGTCTCGGCGGCTCATCCAACCCCGTACTGCGGTGCCGGGGGCAGGTTGCATAAATCATACGCCTGCGTATATTTAGGATCGTTGGTCGAGGGTTCATCCTCGAGGAAGGAGGTGAAAAATATGTATTACGAACTGATCGTTCTTGGTCTGGCCTGTTTGGGCGCTCCGATCTGTGCCCGAATGGCGGGATTCGAAACCCGCCGCAAGCCGTTTGATCTGGTCGGCGCCGGTGGGATTTTCTTCCTGCTCGGCGCGTCCTTCAACCTCGCAGGCGGCCTCTTCCCGGTCCTCCTCGCGTTCCTCAATGGCCTGATGATGCTCTCCTTCATCCTCGGCTGGATGGGGCTCCTCATCGGCGCGTTCTGGATCACTGCCGAAGTGTTCCGCGAGACGGACCACGGCATGGTGCACAAGATGTAAGGCGGCACGGCATTCGCAGTGGCGCGGGGCGGGGGATGAACCCCGCGCTGGCGATTTTTCTCTGTAAATGCGAAAATCCTTGCTATACATTGCAATGCAATGCATTGTATCGCCATGCTTCGCAAGGAACTCGTCGCCGCCTCCGCGGAACCGCTCATTCTTTCCCTGCTTTCCCACGGCGAAAGCTACGGCTACGCCATCATCCAGGAAATCAAGAGCCGCTCCGAAAATCGCATGGAATGGACCGACGGCATGCTCTACCCTGTGCTCCATCGGCTCGAACGCAAGGGCCAGATCGTGTCCCGCTGGTCGGAGTCCGAAAGCGGCCGGAAGCGCAAATATTACGCGCTCGCCCAGGATGGAAAAAAAGCCCTTCAGGAGCATTGCGCGGATTGGGCCATGGTGCTTTCCGTCCTCGCGGGATTAACCAAGGAGCCCCATGTTTGACCTCGACCCCGCGATCGCCGAATGGCGGCGGCAAATGGCCGCGGCCGGCCTGCACACGCCCGCCGTCCTCGACGAACTGGAGAGCCATCTCCGCGATGCCACCGAGCACCACATTCGCTCCGGCTCCACCCCAGCGGAAGCCTTCGCCAGCGCCGTCCGGGAATTGGGCACCGCGGAAGCCTTGCAAGCGGGATTTGCCGAGGCGCAGTTCCCCGGCGCGGCGCAATTCCGGAAAGTCGCGCCGTTGGCCTACGGCGTGGAACTCCTCGTCTACACCTTGCTCGCCGTGCCCTATCTTCTGAAATACCACCCCGTCCACGGCGAGCTTTGGCTCGGCATCGGCGCCCTCGCCGCCACGTGGTTGCTCGCCTATGGCGGCCGGCGCTGGATGCCACGCTGGCTGGGCCTCATCCCCAATAAAACCATCCGCGGAGCCGTCGCGATCGGCGGCAATCTCTCCACCTTGGGCTGGATGGCGATCTTCGCCTGGCTGGTCCTCCCGTCTTGCAATTTCACGCCCGGCCAATTCGCGGCCGTCGTCCTGTGGGCGTTTCTGCCCATGCTGATTGCGCCGACGCTGCTTCTGGGCCTCGAATCTCCGGAAAGCACTCCAGCCCCGCTGGCGTGGAGGTAGGGAAAGCGGCCTTGGAGTTGTTCAGAGGCCAGAGGCTGTCCGGCACTTTTAGCGCGGTACGGGGAACGCCAACGGCGTTCTGATCATTCAGCCCAATCCAGTCTGAGGTGCGCCGTTGGCGTTTGGAGTTGGTCGCGTAGCAGGCGAGGCGGATGAGTTTTTCTTCAGCCCGAGCGCGGGATTCGTCGCGGCGTCGAAGACGGGTTACTTTGCCTTACTGCGCGACCACGTTGCAGCCGGGCAGCGCTTTCCTGATCTCGTCGGCGGCGGATTTGGCGGCGACGCGTTTGAGGTCGAGCGTCTTCAGGTTTTTGAACTTCTTGAGCACGGGCACGACCGAGGCGTCCATGTTCTTCCCACCGGTGAGAACGAGCGTGGTGAGGGTCTTGGATTTGAGCAGGTTCTCGAGGCCGGCGGCGGTGTGGAGGTCGCCCCCGATGTTGAGCGTTTGCAACTTCGGCAAAGCAGCAAGGCTGGAGAGCCAGTTGTCGGTGACCGGCGTGGTGGAGAGGTTGAGGTCTTTCAGGCTGGGATGTGTGCCGAGCGCTTTGAAATCCTCGTCCCTGGCGTCCTTGACCAGGATGATGAGCTTTTCGAGCTTCGGGAACATTTTGGCGATGACCGGCAGCGCGGGGCCGGTAACGCCTGCCCCACCGTAGGCGGCTTCGAGGAAGCGCAATTCGCCGCTGGCGGTCAAGGCGGCCAGGCCCGTGCCATTCAATTTTGGACAGTTGCCTAATGTCAGATTCCGCAAACCGGTCAGACCGCTAAGCGGCGTGAGCATGTCGTCGGTGGGTTCGGTGTTTTGGCTGAGCTTCAGCACTTCCAGCCACGCGAATCGTCCGACTACGCGCAATGTTTCCTCCGACCCGTTGCCGAGGCCGAGGGAGAGGGCTTTGAGCTCGGGAAAAAGCGTGTGCAGCGTGCCAGCCTGCTCGGCGGTGAGCGACATCCCCGCGATGTCCAGGGTCTGAAGCTTCTTGCAGGCAGCGAGATGCCGGAGCGCCGCGCCGGAGAACTGGCCGCCGCTAATGGTCAGCAGTTGAAGTTCCTTCAGCGCGCCCAACGGAGCCAAATGTTCATCTTTGAGCTGCGTGGCGCCGTTCAGGATGAGTTCCTTCAGCTTTGGCGTGGTGCGGAAGACTTCCAGACCGGGTCCGGCCACCTCGCCGAGGCCAGCCTGGAGCTTGAAGAGCTCGCGCAATCCAGTCAAACGGGCCAGGCTGGCATCGGTCACAGTGCCCGCTGGGGCCCAGTCATAGAATTTGAGTTGGGTGATTTCAAAACGTCCTGACGGCAGGTCTTTCAAGTCGGTTACCGCGTTCAAGCGATCAGTCCAAACAGCGCCCTTTGACTCCAGGCACCACGTCGCCGCGGCGCGCCAAGAGCTGCCTTTGATCTCGGTGGCGGGCGGGGTGCTGGCGGCGGACGCAGTGGCGGCGCCCGGCGGCTTCGGCGTGGCCGCGGGGCTGGGCGCAGCGGGGGCTTCGGGCGCGGGCAGCCAGGCTTTTTGCACTTCGTCGCGCTTGGTCTTGAGGAGCAGCGCGTCGTCGAGGCGCTGGCGCTGGGTGAGCAGGGTGATATTCGGCGAAAGCGCGGTGTCGTATTTCGCGAAGGCGGCCTTGGCCCGGGTGAGCCGATCGGCGTCGAGCTTCGCCTTCTGGGCGCGGAACTGCGTGCGCAGGACCGGGAGCGCCTTGGCGACGAGCGGGGCGGCGACCGTCGCGAGGTCGGCGTCCTCTGGCGGCACAGCCTGCCCGCCGTTGCGGAAGCCCTGGAGTTCATTGCGCCAGCCGAGGGCGACATCGAGCTGCCCCGCGGTGCTCGCCGCGGCGATCCGGGAATCCAGCGCGGCGAGGTAACTCTTCCGCAATTCCGCCACCCCCGCCTCGTACGGCTTCGCCACGTCGCGCTGATAACTCTCCTGCTGCGGCCCATCGACCTGCGCCAGCCACTTCTCCATCTCGGTCTGCACTTTGGCCGTCGGCGATCCGGCCTTCTGCGGATCGGCCCCCGCCTGCGCGGCCACGGCCGGTGTGGAGATCGCCAGAACGACCCGGATGCCGAAGGTGCCAGCACCGTGAGAATTGGGTGGATTGCCAACGCGGTGAGACGATAGCGAAACGCTGCGCTCCGGCTTATCCCCGAAGCAACTTCCACGGAGCACGTGTTCTCTCTGCTCCGTATCGAACCAGTCCTCACACCACTCCCACTGATTGCCGCCCAGATCATGGACACCGTAGCGATTCGCTGGGAAACTGCCCACGAGCGCCGGCTCAGGTCTTCCGGCTCCACGGTATTGTCCGGCCGTCTCCGGCGGCGGCCAGGTTGTTCCCCAGGGGAAAACATCGGCGATCTTCTGCTTCTTCTCGATTGGCAGCATGGCGGCGTCTTCCTGGTCTCCGATGCCGACCGCACAGCTCCACTCGTGGTCGCTTGGAAGCCGGTACCGGTCACTGGCCCCGATCTTCCCAGCCTTGCGCTCGCGTTCGGTGAGCCAGGCGCAGAAGGCGGTTCCTTCGTCCCAGTTTAGGCATGCCGGGTGGGTCGGTCCCCGCTCAAAGCTTTTCTGCATTCCATTCGACTTGTCCCACTGGCGCCCAGTCTCCCTGGCAAAGACCTCAAAGTCCTGCACCCGCATCTCCCAGATGGAGAAAAGCACGCGCTGCCCATTCGTCGGCCCGCCGGTGATCGGCACGGGGACGAACTTCATGCCGAGGGTGTTCTCGAGGGCCGGGGCGACCGTCGCAACCGCCGCGTTCGCGGTGGAATTAGGCTGGGGAGCCGCGGCTGTCGCCAGCTTGGCGGTGCCGTCGTCGTCCCACTCGACGAGGAACAAAAAATTGCTGTGGTTATTAGTGACGTCGTCCCACGTCCGTCCGTTGAAGGCCAAAGCGCTGCCGGATCCATCCGGACCTTTGCCACCCCACAGGCTCATATCCACGGGCTCGCCGGTCACCCATCGCCATGCGGCGGCTTTGTTGTTGGGATCGCGGAATCCCCCAATGTGGTAGTGACCATCGACGCCCGGCGGGACGTGCACGTTTTTCAAGATCCATTCATTCTCCTCCTTGCTGGTGATGGTCGCGAGGTGGCCGCCCATTGCCTCCGCCTTCGCTTTGGCTTCGTCCCAGGTCAGCGCCTCGTTGACCAGTTGGTAACGGTGACCGCCGAAGGTGAGGATGTCGTCCGGCTTGGCGGAAGCCACCGCGGGCGCGGCACCCGCGGGGTCGAGGTTCGCATACTCGAAGCTCTCGATGGTGATGTTCTTCGCGGAAATGGCTGGATGACCGTCGGCGAACTGACCGTCGCGCATCTCAAGGACTTTCTTCTCATCCAACGACGCGGTCAACAGGTCACCCACGACCCGCAGTTCCAGAGTGTGAACCGCATCGGAGTCGAAGCCTGCGGGCAGTGGAAAACTAGCGATGGATGCTGCATGCTTCCCGGAATCGGTGTCATCGCAGGATAACAATAACTGCTGCTTCCCCGCTTGGGGAGTCAGGAAGTATTCTTTTATTCCCGCACCCGTGTTGCGGCGCACGTACAACCGCAGATCCCCGACGTCTTCTTTGTCGGAAAACCGGGCACGAACACGCACCGCCTGATCGCGAACCAGAGGGGCGGAGACTGGAAGAGGGACCATTCTGAAACCCTTCGGGCCTACCTTTACGGCACCATCAGTCTGGCGGACAAACTGATCGTTCGTGTTGGCGGCGTTGAACTGGGAGAGCGCATCCACCCACTGATCATGGCCCGCCGCCACGAGGGATGGGGCTGGCTTGGGCGCGGAAGATTTCACCGCGGGCGCAGAAGGTGCGGCCAGTGGCTTGGGCGCGGAGTTCTGCGGTTCGGCCTTGGGCTTTTCCGCCGCCGGGGTGGCAGCCTGCGAAGGTGCGGACGCGGTGGGAGCGGGCGTCGATTTTCCTTTTCCCAGGACGAACACGGACGCAATGCCGAGAGCCACGACCCCGGCGGCAATCCCGCCCCAGAGAACGAGCGGCTTTTTTGCGGCGGGGACTGAGGGCGAGGCACCGAGAGGCAGCGGGCCAGCGATCCCAGCGGAACCGGCCAGACGGGATTTCGCCGCCGGCGTTTTCTTCGCCACCGACCGGAGCACAGTGGGCCGCACCGTGGCCACAGCCTGCTTGAAATCCGCCGTAGTTTGGAAGCGCTTCTCGACCTGCGGAGCGATGGCGCGGGTAATGATGGCGTCCAATTCCTTGGGCAGGCCGCAGCGCTGGCTCGGCAGTTCAAAGGCGCCCTGCGGGGTCTCGCCGCAGAGCATTTCGTAAAACATGACGCCCACGGAATAAATGTCGGCGCGCGCATCGACCTGCATGCCGCGCTTTTGCTCCGGCGCCATGTAGTCGGGCGTGCCCATGATGACGCCGGTCATGGTCTGGCCCCAGTCGGCGGCCGGATCGGTGACGCGGGCGAGCCCGAAATCGGCGATCTTGGCGCGGCCGCGCGGGTCGACCATGACATTGGCCGGCTTGATGTCGCGATGGACGATGCCCTGCTCATGGGCGTAGGAGAGCGCCTCGCAGACCTGCTCGATGATGGCGAGTGCGTCCGCCGGCGGGAGACCGCCCTCGCGCTTGTGGACGAGGTCGTGGAGCATGGCGCCCTCGACGAATTCCATGGCGAAAAAGAGGTGCCCCTCGGACGTCTGGCCGAAGTCGTGGACGGCGATGATGTTCGGGTGGTTCAGCTTGGCCATCGCGCGGGCTTCGCGGCGGAAGCGGTCGGCAAAGCTGGGGTCCACCGAGATCTCGAGTGGCAGGAGCTTGAGCGCGACGAGCCGGTCGAGCGACTGCTGCCGCGCCTGGTACACCGCGCCCATGCCGCCGTGCCCGAGCATCGCCACCACTTCGTAGCCGGGGAAAAGGCGGGCCGCTTCCGCCACGCTGGGCGGGGTCCAGCCGAGCCCGCCGGCGGTGCTCATTTGCACCGAGTTCATCCCGCGCGCGAGCAATTGCTCCGGATCCAGCCGGCCCAAGCCGGGCCGGGGCATCACGGTCTCGGCCGGCGGAGGCAGATTGATGAGCAGGGCCTGCAACTCGGAGGCAACCTGTTCCTGCGTGGCCACGGTGTCGGCTAATGCCGCGAGCAACACTTCGCGGTAACGCTTGCGCAACTCGAAGACCATCGTGCGCGCCGCGCCGTCGCTCACCCCGAGGGTGGCGGCGAGCTCGGCGTACGGTTCGCTGCCCTCCGATCCCACAGTGTAGCCGAGGAAGGGCTGGATCGCCGTTAAGACGTCTGCTTTTCCCGCCGCGCCATATTCCGCCTCGAGCGTGGCAATCGCCTGCTCGAGCAATTCGAGAGTCCACCGGCGGACGAAGGTTTCCTCGGGAGAATGGGTGCCTTCCGAGGCAAAGCGCTCTTCGGCCCACCCGCGGTCGACCGTCACCAGCGGCTCGCGCGGAGCAGGTGCGGCCAGCGTGGACTGCGCGAGGCCGAGCAGCCACTCGCGCAGCAACGGAGCGTCGTGGACCGGTTCATCGATCAACCGCGAGAGCACGGTCTCGGTCAGGGTGGCAGAGCTTTCGCCATCTGCGCCGCCGGCGCGGAAGAATGCGTAAGTCGGATACCAGTACGCGCCTGATAGTTCCAGCCTTGCCGCCCGCGCAGCATCGTCGTCTGAGCCTAGCGCGATCGCCCAACGCCCCAATATTTTCGTTTCGAGTTGGGGGTCTATGGGATGATCGAGTTGATTGCGTCAGTGCGGCGGCCCGGGGAATGACACAATGAGTAAATGCACGCAAATCTTTTCGAGAAGCGCAGCCCGGGTGTGGATTGCTTCCGGATCAGATCCCAGCCAATCAATCAGTCGCCTCCGGGTGCCACGTCGTGGCGTCCTGTGACCATTCTCCCATTTGGAAATCGTATCCATGGAGCGTCCAATGGCCGCCGCAAACTGGCGTAAAGTCATCTGGCGTGCGCTCCTCTGAGCCCGCACCGCCTCAATCAATGTGCTCGGGCGCGACCACCCACCCCCGCCGTCGTTTGGCTTCCAAATCCACCACCCGGCACCTCCAACCCGCCCGGCACCGGCGATTCCCTCTTTAAACCATCTCATTATGAAAAAATCATCCTTCCTTTCCTTTGTCCTCACTTGCGCGTTCGGAGCTTGGGCCGCTTTCTCCCCGGCCACGGCCTCCGCCGAAAACGGCGTGCTCGACAGCGCCGATAAATCGTTCCTCCAAAGTGCCTACGAGGATGGGTTGGCGGAAATCCACATGGCCGGACTCGGCGTGAAGAAAACGGGGAATGAAGAGATCAAAACGTTCGCCATGAAACTGGAAGCGGATCACGGAAAAGCGAACGGCGAGATGATGACCCTCGCGGAAAACAAGAAGGTCGCCTTCGCCAAGAAGCCCGACATGGTCGACACCGCGAAGGAGAAAATGCTCGATCTCCGGGGACCGAGTTTCGACAAGGCCTTCATCGACGGCATGGTGAACGACCACGAAAAAGCGATCGCCGCGTTTGAGAAAGCGGCCGGGGAAGCAAAAGATCCCGACGTGAAAGCGTTCGCCGCCAAAACCCTGCCCACGCTCCGCGAGCATCTGTCGATGGCGAAAGACCTTCAGCAAAAGCTGGGAAAATAAATCACGCGTGTTCACCGGAGCGCGATAGCGGCGGCCCGTGTATTTGCGGCTAAAGCGCCGAAAATCTACGGGCGCCCACGACGAGATTGCACCCAACAGCCGCCCGGCTTAGGATGGGCTCAATCGAACGACTATGAGCGAGCCCGAGAAGATCATCAATGAACTCGAGTCAAAGTTCCCTGCGATGTCGGGTGTCGCATTCGCGACGGCACGGAAAGAAGCGCTCGCGTCGGGCCAGAGCGTCTTGCAAAGCGAGAATGGCGTGATTTATGAGGTCTTTCCCGATGGCACACGCCGGGAACGCAAGCGCATCGAACCGCCGACACCGATTCCGACCGGAACGAAAGTGACCATTCGGTGAGCGATGCGGTTCCGCGATTACGGATGTTTGCCGGACCAAACGGGTCGGGCAAAAGCACGCTGAAGACCGTCCTCAGTCCCGAACTGCTCGGGGTCTATCTAAACCCGGACGACATTGAACGGGAACTCAAAGCGCAGGGCTTCCTGAACATCGAAGCTTATGACGTGCAGGCGACAGAAGCGGAGGTCGGAGCATTTTTTCGAGAGTCTTCGTTACTCAAAGGGACTGGTTTCGCGGGACTGGCTGAGCAACTTTCCTTCGCGGAAGGACGACTGATATTAAGTGGCGACGCGGTGAATTCCTATGTGGCCTCCGTGATCGCGGATTTCCTCCGGCAGCGACTCCTGCAAGCGCGAGTTTCATTTACGCTCGAAACCGTCATGTCTCATCCCGGGAAAGTGGCCCTCCTCGAGCAAGCGCAGGGGATCGGCTACCGCACCTATTTGTATTTCATCGCGACAGATGATCCCGAGATCAATGTTTCGCGGGTTCGGAGCCGGGCGCAGCGAGGCGGCCATTCCGTGCCGGAAGACAAAATCGTGAAGCGGTATCATCTTTCGCTGGGCCTGTTGATGGATGCGATCCGTAAAACCAATCGTGCTTATATTTTCGACAATTCCGGCGAAGGCAAGGAGAGCACCTGGATTGCGGAAATCACCGAGGGCAGGGAATTGGAGATGCGAGCCGACCAGATCCCCGCCTGGTTCAAACACGCGGTTTGGGAAAAGATTGTTTCGACCACGTAGTCCCGGTCACGCGCCTTCCGTCTTCCTCCGGGGCCGGATGACTTCGGAGGCCATCCACAGGCCGAGCATTCCGCCGGTGAGATAGAGCCCCAGGCACACGAACACGATGGCGGGCAGGGGGCCGGTGTGGTGCCGCAGGGGCGTCACGAGTGGCTGCGCGCTGAATTGGAACATGAGCGCGGCCTCTCCGAGATACGGCGCATCCGCGACGTTTGAGACGAGACGCGGGATGAGGAGGCGGCCACCGGGCAGGGGCCAACTGAGCGCGATGGCCTCGATACTCAGCGGATAGGCCTGGTCAAAACGGCCATGTCTCCGCGCCGCGGCGATGCCGAAGGCGCACGCGGCAAAACCATTCCCGCGCAACACCGGGCCGCTATCCACATCGAGGCTCCAGTCGCTGCCGCGATCGTCGAGCGGGTATTCGCGAAAGCCCGCCGCCAGCCAATCGCGTTGCCAGAAATATTTCTCGTAGAGGGCATACCATTCGGCGGCCTGCGCCGGCCAGAGCGCCGGGGTGAGCATGCAGAGGTTGGAATTCCCGCAGCCGCGGGAGTCGTCGTAGGGCTTGCCATCGTGGGAGGCCGACGAAAACGGCGGCAACCCGAACCGCCCGGCGCAGCGCCCGGTGAAGCCGCGCACTGCCCGCGCAATTTCGGGTGCATGATCCGTCCCCAGCACCTCGTCCGCGTGCTGGATCACCGCCCACGCCGAGACGATGTCCGTGGGGTAACATTGGCCGGGATAATCGTCGAGCTGGCCGTTGGGCGACGCCGCGAGTTCCGCGGCCAGGGAATCGGTTTGGTCGCGCAGGAGCGGTAGAAACTCGTCGCTGCGCGTGAGATGCCGGTGGGAACCCAGGGCTCCGATGACCAGCATCCGGTAAAACACGTCCTCCTTGTGGAGATAATTCGCGCCCCAGTAGACCCGCACCCAATGGGCATGCCCGGGATCGGCGACCAATCGTGCCGCCGCATCGATGGCCGCGCGCGCAAATACGCGCGGCTCCTCCGCAAAAAGCGTGTGATCCTTCTCCCACTGCGCCTGCAAGGCCTCCTCGCCCCACAGGTAAAAGACCGATCCGTAGAGCGGCCACTCCGAACCCGAAACGTCGTGGCCATCGAGGGCGGTCGCCCGCCCGCCCTCAACCCGCGCCGTCGCCCACCTCGCATACCGTCCCGCCAGCGAAGTATGAAGCTGGCGGGCAATCGCCGGCGTGCCGGGGTGATTGAGCGCCGGGTCAAAGATCGAGCGCGTGAGAAAGTAAGCCGGATAGAAAAACCCCGCGAGGCTCGCGAGCAGCCACAAGCCCGCCAGGAGCATGCGGCCCGGCGTCCACCGCCATTGGCGCGACGACTCTTTCACAGGCTTTTCCTAGAGCGGTTTTTAACCATTTTTCCGCTTTGCTCGTCGGTATGCAGGAATGCAGATACGGCAAATCTTCGGATGCCCATGTACGTCGGCGCGGCTAAAGTCTTGAGGCTGCATCGCAAATTCCTCACCGCAGTCTCGGCACTCCGCAATTCGGAGCAGCGGCGGATCTGTTGGACCTCGACGATGGGTGTTAATGAGTTCGACGGCCTCTTCGAGCAAAGTTTTTTTAGGCATGATCGACATGATCGATCACATCGATCTGTACGTCAAACCCCATTTCCCACGGTCTCTATTTTTCCGGGTGGCTGCCGAGCAAGCCGGTGGTGGAAAGTCTAATCCAGCGCGCATCACTGTTTTCCCCTTCGACCGCCACTTGTCGCGCGAGATTATATGATCTTACGGCATAGACGCCTTGAATCGCAGCAAAGATGAAAGCAAGAGCGGCAAAAATAACCCCAACACAAGTCAGGCGCTTGACCTTCTCTTGCAATTGAAAATTCGCTTGTTGAAGAACGTTGTTTCGCGCGTCGAGGTCCGCCACGAACCGGGTATGTTGCACGTGATTGATAAACGCAGCGCGTATGATGTCTCGGGACCAATTATTGCTGGAGGGTGTCCGTTTAGTGGAAAGAGTCTTTAGCCAGCGCCTCAACGCTCCCGGCTCTGCCATTTCTACTCTATCATCATAGAAAGCTTTGTTGACTTCCGCCCGAAGCGTTTTCTCTTTTTCCGTCTCGGGTCCGTCGTCGTCCTCGAATTGTTCGTCCATGAAAGTGATTTTGTAATCGACGGCTGCTAGCAGAGAATTTTCAGCCTCAGTTTCCGCACTATAGCGTCAAAGACTGCGGTAAACTCCTTTTTCAACTCTTGCGCACTATAAAGGCGGCGGGTTTTTCCTTGTGATTGTTCACAATACACTTTTGCCATTCTGAAAGCTTCGTGGAGGTTTGCCCGGTCGCCTCCATCGCTCGTTCTTTCACAAACTACTACAAACGTCTTTCCGTCTTGATCGTGAGCGAAGACATGCGTCGTCGAATCGTTATTAAACGCTTCGAGCCGGGACAGTATCTCGAAAAATCCGTCGTCTTTTGCGTCGAGATGCAAGACGAGCAACTTTGCGGAGAAAGGTTGCATTAGCTCCGCTTCCCTCTTCTGATCACTTCCATACGGCACACCGGGGTTGCTCAAGTCTTGGAAGCCTTCTAAGTCGTAGTTTTCTATTCGACTGATTGTAGGCATATCATTTGTCTTTTGGTTTCTCTTCGTGTCCCAATTTTTTTCGTTCACGCCTTTTACGAGCAATTCAACATGACCTGGCGAATTGGTCGGGAATCTGGACGGTCACAGTCATATGGAGCCTCGAATGGATCAGTAATCGAAATAGACCTTCGACTCAAGACAACTCCTGTGCTCCGCCAGTCGGTCGGATTGACTATCTGAACGACGCCTGACAAACGTCGCCGCCACGGTTCAGAAGCATCGCCTTTCACGCGCGGAAGCATGTAGCATTTCATCATGTCCTCCGACTCAACCCCTCAGACACCCCAATCCCGCCGGCGTTTCCTCCAATTGTCTGCCGCGGTGCCCGCGGCCTTGGCCGCATCGTCGCTGCTGCCCGGCGGATTGGCCGCCACGGCCCGGGCTGCCGACGTGCCGGAGGCTCCGTCCGCTCCGTCGGCTCCCAAAAAGCGGCCGATCGGCATCGAGCTTTACGGGGTGCGGGGCGAACTGACGAAAGACCTCCCCAATACCCTGCGCACGGTCGCCAAAATCGGCTACGAGGTGGTCGAGTTTTACTCGCCGTACTACGGCTGGACTTTTCCGTATGCGAAAGACGTTCGCGCCCAGCTCGACGATCTCGGGTTACGCTGTTTCTCGACGCACAACGGCTTCGAGGCGCTCCTGCCCGGGGAAACGATGGCCAAGGCCGTCGAACTCAACCAGATCCTCGGCGCGCGGCATATCATCATAGGCTCGGCGCCGCGGACCACCAAAACCGCCGACGATTGGAAACGCCTTTGCGAGCACCTCACGACGGCCGTGGAAGAACTCAAGCCCCACGGGCTTTCCGCTGGGTTTCACAACCATCACATGGAGTGGTTGCCGCTCGAGGGCGGCCCGCGCGTGATGGACATCATCGCGGCGAACACGCCGAAGGAATTTGTTTTGCAGTTCGACGTCGGCACCTGCCTCGAAGCCGGGGCGGATCCCATCGCGTGGATCAACGCGAATCCCGGCCGGATCAAAAGTCTGCACCTCAAGGATTGGGCGCCGGGGGACAAGGCCGACGAAAAAGGCTATCGCGTCCTCTTCGGCGAGGGCGTGGCGCCATGGAAAGACATCATTGCCGCGGCGGAATCCACCGGTGGCGCGGAGTTCTACCTGATGGAGCAGGAAGGCAGCCGCTTTTCGGAGTTTGAAACCGCCGAGCGATGCCTCGCGGCGTGGAAGGAACTCCGGGCGGGTCGGCCGGGTTCCGGGGCTTGATGCGAGCGGGGTCAAGCCGTTGCATCTTGCGGGCGGCGGGTGGCGACAGGAGCGGCGCAGCCGCCCCATAATTTGTCATCCTGAGCGAAGCGAAGGACCTCTGATTTCTGTCTTTCTTCTAAAACGTGATTTTAGATGCCAGAGCGATTTCAGAGGTCCTTCGCTTCGCTCAGGATGACGGCTTTTTGGGTTGCTCGTGACACTCGCTTCCGAAGCGCCAGCCCCAAGCTTTATTCAAAGCGACCAGAAAAAAGACTTAACTTTGTCTTGCAAAGTATCGCTTTGCCGTGCAAAGTGCTTCCCATGCAGACCAGCACCGAAGCCGAGGAACACCTGCGCGTCATTCGTTCGCTCATGGAGCGGGCGACCATCTATCGGGCGATTTCGGCCCCCTCGGCCTTGGTTGGGGGAGTCCTGGCGATTGTCACGGCCCTCGGGGCCATGGAGATTCCCGGCGGTCTCGTCGGCGTCCCCGCTACGCGCATTAATTTTGCAGGCGTCTGGCTGGTGGTTTTGTTTTTTTCCGCGGTGGCCAATCTTTATTTCCTGCGGCGCGATGGGGATCGGCGCGATACGGCATTCGTCTCCCCGGGCATGCGCCTCGCGATAGCCGCACTGCTGCCGAGCTTCCTGGCGTCCGCGGTTTTTACCACACTTTGGGGCATCCTCGGGCGGGGAGATGTGATGCTCGCCTGCCTGTGGTTGATTTTTTACGGGCTTGGTCTGCTGGCGACAGCGCATTTTGCGCCTCGCTCGATGTGTTTGCTGGGCTGGGCATTTCTCGTCGCCGGATTGGCGCTCTTCATTGCCGTGAGTAACCGGAGCTCGGAGTTTTTCGACTATTTCGTTTCCTGGAAGACGGCCAACACGATCATGGCCGTAACGTTCGGCGGGTTCCATCTCATCTACGCCGCCTGCACCTGGCCGCGCCGGGCGCGTTCGGCCGAGGCCGCGGCGACGCCTTGACCGATGTTTGATTTCGATAAACTCGACAAGATCATCCATGAAAAAGGACGCCTCGGCATCATGACGCTCCTCGCCACCCGCCCGAGTTGGTCGTTTCAGGATTTGAAAGGCGAACTGGAATTGAGCGACGGCAATCTCATTACGCATCTGCGCACCTTGCACGACAACGGCTACGTCTCGGTGACCAAGGAAGTCCGCGACCGCCCGCAGACCAGCTACGCGCTCACGGCCAAGGGGCGGAAGTCGTTTCAGGAATACCTCACCATTCTCGAGCAGATCGTCAAAGCCGGCCGCCCGTAATTTTTTTTGCACTGATACTTTGCCACACAAAGTGATTTGAAAAGCACGCTATGAAAATCCAACTCGCCGAACATTACGGACTCTGTTTCGGAGTCCGCGACGCCATTGCCCAAGCCGAGCAACTCGCCCGCGAAGGTCCGCTGACCATCCTCGGCGAACTCGTCCATAATCCCGTCGTCCGTGAGCGTCTCGCCCGACAGGGCGTGCGCGAGGGCGCGCTTGGCGACCCGCATTCCGTGGCCTCACCGCAGGTCATGATCACCGCACACGGCGCTTCGGATGTGAAGCGCAAGGAATGGCGCAGCGCCGGTTTCGGCGTGGCTGATGGCACATGCCCGCTGGTCCGTCATGCGCATGAGCAACTCCGTCTCCTCGTCGCGCTGGATTATTTCCCTGTGGTCATCGGCCAGCCCGGCCACGTCGAGGTGGAAGGGTTGATCGGCGATTTTCCCGGCGCGTGCGTCGTCCACAGCGCGGAGGACATCGCGCGCCTGCCCGCGCAACCGCGTTACGGCGTGATCTCGCAGACTACGCAGCCGCTCGACAAAGTCCGCACGCTCGTCGAGCAACTTCGCGCGGCGCGTCCGCAGAGCGAAGTGCGCTTCATCGACACGATCTGCGCGCCGACGAAGAGCCGCCAGACCGCGCTGCGCAAGCTCATCGCCGAGTGCGACACGCTGGTCGTGGTCGGCGGACGCAACAGCAACAACACGCTCCAACTCGTCGCCGCCGCGACCGCCGCGGGCCGCACCGTCTTCCACATCGAACGACCGGAACAATTGCAAGCCGAGTGGTTCCGCGATGCCGAAATCGTGGGCCTCACTGCCGGTACGAGCACGCTCAAGGAAACCGTCGCCGCGGTGCAGCAACGCCTCGAAGCCATCGCCGCATCGGCGGTGCCGGTCGCATGAAGGAGATTTGGCAACGGCTGCTCATCCTGTGCCGCGGAGACGCCGCGCGCATTGCTCCCTGGCTGGAGGAGCGCGACGCCCGCTGGTTGTGGATTTGCGCGGTGACGATCCTCCTCGGCTACGGCCTGTACGGCGGGGTCGTGGGCCTCTGGCGTGCGCCTTCGCAGGCGGCCTTCACCGCGATCAAGATGCCGCTCGTCATTTTCCTGACGTGCGCCGCCAATGCCGTGCTCAACGGCTTGCTCGCGCAGGTGCTCGGGTCGGGCTTGGGATTCCGCCAGAGCTCGATGGTCATCCTCATGAGCTTCACCATTTCCGCGCTCCTGCTGGCTGCGCTCAGCCCCATCGAGCTTTTCATCCTCGAGAATGCGCCGCCGCTCTCCTCCGGGGAGCGCGGCACGGGCCACAGCGTGACCCTGCTCACGGATGTCGTGTTCATCGCTTATGCCGGGGTGGTGGCCAATCGCCGGCTCCTGCAACTGCTCATCCATCTCTGCCCCACCATGGCGATCGCGACGCGGATTTTTTGGAGCTGGGTGGCGGGCAATCTTTTCCTCGGCGCGCAGATCTCCTGGATTCTGCGCCCCTTCATCGGCACTCCCGGCCTTCCCGTGCAGTTCCTCCGTGACGATCCCATGCGGGGAAATTTCTACGAGGCCGTCTTTCACGCCCTGCGGCATCTCCTCACTTCCGCCCACATTTTATGAATGCATCCAACGAACCCACCAACCCGAACGTTCCACCTCTGCCGACCGACGCCGCCTCCGGCCCGGCGCCCGAGCCGCTGCCTTGCGATGCGCCACCCGGGGTGATCCTCCAGACGCTGCTGAAGCGGCCTGCCCAGTTGATCGCGGCGCTGCAGCAATTGGCTTCAGGGCGTCTGGCGCTCTTCCTCGCGGTGTTTGCGTTGCTCGCGCTCGCGGCCTACGGGGCAGTCGTGGGGAGCTTTTCCGGCGGACAGCAGTGGCTGGCCGCGCCGCTCAAGGTGAGCCTCGGCGCGCTCGTCAGCACCGCCATTTGTTTGCCCAGCTTGTTCATTTTCTCCTGCCTGGCAGGGGCGGAGGTGACCTTGCGGGGAATCGTCGGCACGCTCTCGGCGGCGCTGGCGCTCACGGCACTCATGCTCATCGGACTCGCGCCCGTCGGCTGGGTCTTTTCCCAGTCGACCGATTCCGTCGTCTTCATGGGCGCGATGCATCTGGTCTTCTGGTTCATCTCGCTCGCCTTCGGCTTCCGGCTGTTGCGCCTGCTGCTCGACTACCTCGGCGTGCGCAAACAGTTCCACCTGAAAATGTGGCTGCTGATTTTCGTGTTCGTCAGCTTGCAAATGACCACGGCGCTCCGCCCGCTCATCGGCACGTCCACGGATTGGCTGCCCAAGGAAAAGAAATTCTTCGCCGCCTATTGGATCGAAAACCTCAACCAAACCGAGCCCAGCCATTCGAAGGAGTAACCCTATGCGCATTCTCACTGCTCTTTTTTCCGCGCGCCGTCCGTCCGCGATGAACTATCAACGCTGGATCGCGCACTTCCACGCCAACCGTCTCGATCGTCGCGAGCCGGATTGGGAGGCGCCATTCCACATGCCCGAGGAGAAGCGGCGGCTGCTCGCGCTTTCGCTGGCCGAATACCAACTCGGCGATGGGGGCGGCGAGTGTTGCCTCGTGGCGCGCAATGCGGAGCGCTATCGCGGGTCCGCGGAGGACGCGCGAACCGTGGTCGATCATTGGTTTGCCGAGGAGCGCGAGCATTCCCGCCTGCTGACGCACGCCGTGAAACGCGTGGGCGGAACGTTCGTTTCCAGCACCTTCGGCTTCGAGCTTTTCTACGCCATTCGCCGCCGGCTCGGGGTGCAATTTGAAATGCTCGTGCTTCTGATCGTCGAGATCGTCAGCACGGGTTACTATCGGGTGATCCGCCGTCACGTGGACGACGAACCGCTGGGGGCGATGTGCAAGCTCATCCTGCGCGATGAAGCGCGGCACATTGATTTTCATCGCGACCGCCTGGCCGCGCGCTATCCGCGTGGAGTGAGCTTCTGGTGGAGGTGCGCCTTTCGATTGCTGGGCGAAGCCTGTGCCCACTTCCTCTGGCTCGGGCACGGCCGCTGCCTGCGGGCGCTGGGTGGGACACGGGTCGAACTCTTCGCCCACCTGCGGCGGGGACAGGCTGCGTTTCTCCGCAAATTGAGCTATCTCACCGATCCGGGATACCGGAGTATTACGGCACGGAGGAGCGTTTGCTCCAGTGCATGCTGTCGAGTTCCGGTTCGGGCTTGGTCTCAGCCGGCCAGGTGAAGTGGCAGGACTCGCAGTAATATTCCTGGGCGATGATGCCCGCGGTGGCGGCGATGGCGGGGAGCGCGCCCATCAAGGTGCGCCGGGAAAATTGGGGAAATTCGATGCGGGACGAGCCGCACTCCGGGCATTGGATGGCCTGGCGCAAGGAGGGATCGGCGCTGTGCCACTGGTCGAGCAGTGCGTGGGCGCGGCTTTCCTCCGTGGAATGGACGCGGACGCGCATGTGGGCGCGCGGATGCAAATTGAAGAGCTTCCATTTCTGCTCGTGCGACTCGTCGTACACCTCGGCGGAGATTCCCGCCTCGCGCAGACGCGTGGCAATATGATCGGCGGGCTCGCGTTCGTTGAACGTCGCTACGGTGATAAGCTGTTCCATATATACGGGGAGTTCGGATTTGCTTGCCTCGTTGTCCGTATGAAAAGTGGACACCCGTTCGCGCGGGGGTGCAAGCATTTCCGGTTGGGGTGGGGAGGTTTTCCGGCCACTGGGGAAGGAAGCGGCGCAGCCGCCCTACGTGGTCATCCGCATCCTCTCAATTTTGGAATTGCATGCCGTTCTCTAAGCTTTCCCTCCGGCCCAGGGTTGTGAAAAGTGCCTCCGCATCGCATTCCAGAAATCTCCTCCCACTCCTTCATGAATCCATCCTTCCTTCGCTCCAGCCGTCGCTCGTTTCTCAAAGGCCTCACCGCCACGACCGCGAGCGGCATCATTCTGCCGAATCTCCTCATCCGCGCGGATGACACGCCGGCGGGCCGCAAGCTCGCCGTGGCGGCGATCGGTTGCGGCGGCAAAGGGGCCTCGGATTTGGAAGGCTCGTCGAAGGGCAACGAAGTGGTGGCCCTGTGCGATGTGGACGAGAAGACGCTTTCCAAGGCCGCGGCGAAATATCCGAACGCCAAATTGTATCGCGACTTCCGCAAGATGCTCGACGAGGTGAAGGAGATCGAAGCGGTCACGGTCTCGACGCCGGACCACGCGCATTATCCCGCAGCGATGCACGCCATCGCTCTCGGCAAGCATGTGTGTGTGCAAAAGCCGCTCGTGAATACGCTGTGGGAGGCGCGTGAACTGCACAAGGCGGCGACGAAAAAGGGCGTGATCACGCAAATGGGCAACCAAGGTCACACCTACGACGACAATCGCGTGGTCAAGGAGTGGATCGCCGCGGGCGTGATCGGCAAGGTGAAGGAAATCCACGTCTGGACGAACCGCCCGATTTGGCCGCAGGGCAAAGCCGCGACGCTCAAGGCCGGCGACATCCCAGCCGATCTCGACTGGCAGACGTGGCTGGCCGCGACGCCCGATCATTCTTATTCGCCGGACATCCATCCCTTCAAGTGGCGCGGCTTTCTCGAATGGGGCGCGGGCGCTTTCGGCGATATGGGGTGCCATCTCATCGACGCCGCTTCATGGGCGCTCGATCTCGGCGTGCCGCGTTTTGCCACGGCGACGCAGGTCGACGATCTCACCGAGGTGGCCTGGCCCACGGGCGCGATCGTGAAGATGGAATTCCCGAACGTGAAGAATCACGGTGACGTCTCGCTCACGTGGTATGAGGGCAAGAAACCCGATGGCTCGCCCTACCTGCCGGAGTTCCCGTCGATCGTCGAGTTGAACGAAGCTTTCGCCGACAAGGACCCGAAAAAGGACGGGAAGCCCACGCCGGGTGGCTGGTTCATCGTCGGCAGCGAAGGCGTGATCTTCAACAAGAACGACCAGGCGAAAGACCCGCAGATCTGGCCGAAATCCCGGCGCGAAGAAATCCTCGCCAAGCCGATCGAGAAGACCCTCGAGCGCAGCCCGAAGGCGGGCAATCCGCAGGAGGAATGGACGGCGGCGATCAAGAACGGGAAGCCCTTCTCCTTCATGTCGCAGTTCGACTATTCGGTGCCTCTCACGGAGCTCACGCTCGTCGGCGGACTCTCGATGCACTTCGCCGGGCGGCGGATCGAATGGGATGCGGAGAAGCTCGAAGTCGTCGGCATGCCCGAAGCGGCGAAGTTCATCAAGCGCGCGGCGTATCGCAAGGGCTGGGAGTATTCCAGCGACAAGATCTAGATGTCCCAAGCTTCCAACGTCCTCGGTCAGCCGCTCCAGCCTTGCAGCTTCGAGCCGCTCACCGGTTTCTATCGCGACGGCTGCTGCCATACCGGTCCGGGCGACCATGGGTTGCACACGGTCTGCACGGTCATGACCGCTGAGTTCTTGCAGTTCTCGCGAGCGGCGGGAAATGACCTGTCCACCCCCGTGCCAGAATACGAGTTTCCTGGTTTGAAGCCCGGGGACCGCTGGTGTCTGTGTGTCACGCGCTGGGCGGAAGCGCTGGAGGCGGAGTGCGCCCCTCATGTGGTGCTGGCGGCTACGCACATCTCGGCCCTGGAATACGTCGCCCTGGAGGATCTTCAGCGGCACGCCGCGGACTAAAGGACAAGCCTTGGCTTTTGGGTCGATTGGTGCCACATTGGCGGCATGAAACCCCTCCAGATCGCTGTTTGTACGCTCGTGCTCTCATTGGCTTCCACGGTGCGCGCCGCGGCTCCGCCGTCGCCGGAAATTCAGCAACTGCTCGTCGATGGGCAGACCGCCTACATGAAGGGAGACCTGGCGAAAGCGAAGGGCGCTTTCGAGATGGTCTATGAAATCGACCCGCGCAATACGGTGGCCATCGGCTTTTTGAAACAGATCAAAATCGCGCAGGAAAACCAGCCGAAGGGGCCCGCCAGCCAGGAGAAGGCGCTCGGGGCGATCATCATTCCGAAGGTCGAGTTCCGCGATGCCACGTTGCGTGAGGCACTGGATGTGTTGCGCAAAAAGGCGAGCGAACTTTCCAATGGCAAACTGTCCGCAAATTTTGTCGTTCCCTCGGGCGAACCGACCGACTCCATTCGCGTGACGTTGAGCTTGCAGAGCATTCCCTTCAACGATGCCGTGCACTACCTCGGTAAAGTGGCGAATTTCGAATTCTCCTTCGAGAAATACGCCATCGTCGGCAAGCCGATTGCCGGCACGACGGCGGCGGCAACGACCACGCCGACCCAGGCGCCGTCCGCTCAGTAAAGAACGCGGGTGAGATAGAGCCCCTCGGCGGGTGCGGCGAAGCTCGTCTTGCGCGCGCCCTTGTCCGCAAGCAGCTCGCGGATGAAAGTCAGTTCCGCACGCCCTTGGGCGCAACGCACCGCCGTGCCGGTGAGGAGACGCACCATCTTGTAAAGAAAGCCCTCGCCTTCGAAGCGCAGGGTGAGCAATTCACCGCGGCGCGTGAGGGTGATCTCGCGCACGGTGCGCACGGTATCCTCGGCGGCGAAGCCGGGGGCGCGATTGGCGGCGAAGCCGGCGAAGTCGTGTTTTCCTTCGAAAAGTTTCAGGCCTGCCTGCAGGACTTCGAGATCGAGCGCGCTGGGCATGTGCCAGGCGCGGCCGATTTCCAGCGGGTGCAGGTAGGATGAATTCCAGATGCGGTAGGTGTAGATCTTTCCCACCGCGCTGAAGCGCGCATGGAAATCCGCCGCGGCCCGTCTTACGCGCAGCACGCGGATTTCCGGGGGGAGAAAGTTGTTCAGCGCGCCCTGCCACGCGGCGACTTCGAGCCGTTCCGCCGGCACATCCGCGTGGGCGACTTGCGCGAGCGCGTGGACGCCGGCGTCGGTGCGTCCGCTGCCTTGCACGCTGATCTTTTCGCCGATGGTATTCGCGAAAGCTGCCTCGAGGTGGTCCTGGACCGCATCCTTCGTCGCCTGGCTTTGCCAGCCGCGAAACGGCCGCCCATCGTAAGCGATGAGGAGGCGGAGGCGGAGAATGTCTGGCGTCGGGTTCACAGGGCGTCGCAAAGCTGGCCAGCACCGAGGTCGACCAGACGTCGTAAAATAGCCGGATCACTTCCACGGTAGCGGATGGCTTGCACACAGGAGCCGAGCATCGCTGCGATTACCGCCGCCAGTTCGTCCTCGTCTTCCGGTTGCTTGATGACATGGCACGATCTGGGACAAGCAGTGCAACCAGCCTCGTAGTGCCACTGGATATTCGCGAGCGCAGTTTCCACCGGCAGCGCGCAGAGGATGCACTGATCCGTGACGTAGAACGGTCCGGTTGCGTTGACGGAAAATGGGACTTCCCGCGGCGTGACCAAGCGATCGGAAACGGCGGAGTACATAATCGGGTATTCTACAACATCGCCTGCGAATCGAGCCAGCCTTGCAGGATCATTTGCGCGGCGACCTGGTCGATGACTTCGCGACTGTTTTTCACGTTGCGCCCGGCTTCGTGCAGGGAGCGTTGCGCGGCGACGGAGGTGAGGCGTTCGTCCCAGAGCTTCACCTCGCAGGGTACCGCGGCGCGCAGTTTTTCGGCGAAGGAGCGCACTTTCTCCGCAGCGGGGCCGTAGCTGCCATCCATGTTCCGCGGCAGGCCGAGGACGACCTGCCCGATTTCCCGTTCTTTCACCACCGAGGCGATGCGGGCGATGGGATCGGGCGTTTCCTTGACGTGAATCGTTTCCAACGCGTGCGCCAGCATCCCCAGTTCATCCGAGATCGCGAGGCCGATGCGCGCGTCTCCGTGGTCGATGCCGAGCGCGCGTTTCATTGCAATTCGGGCGGGATGAGCCCGATGAGCTGCTTGATCTTCTCCGCTTCGTTGCGATGGCAGACGAGGATCGCATCCGGCGTATGCACCACGATGAGATCGCTGACGCCGAGCAGGGCGATCGTCTTGGGCCCGCTGGTGAAGACGATGTTGTTCGCCGCTTCGACCGTCTTGATCGTGCAGTTGCTTTGGTTGCCCGCGTCGTCGCACGCGAGGTATTTGGCGACCGCCGTCCAGCCTCCCACGTCATCCCAGTCGAAAGCCGCCTCGACCACGAGGACGCGGGTCGCTTTCTCCATCACCGCGTAGTCGATGGAAATCTTGGGCAGCAGCGGAAAGGCTTCGCGAAGCAGGGCCGGAAAATCCCCGCTGGAATGGATGCGCGCGATGAATTCGCCGAGCGGCGGGGTGTGGCGATTGAACGCGCCGAGGATGGCGTGAACCGTCCAGATAAACATGCCGGCGTTCCAGCGGAAGTGCCCTTGCGCGAGAAAGCTTTCCGCCAGCTCGGCGTTGGGTTTTTCGCGAAAACGCACGACATCGAAAATCGCCGGATCGCTCGGCCCGCTGCGCAAGGTGACCGACGCACCTTGCTCGATGTAGCCGAAACCGGGGCAGGCCCACGTGGGCGGGATGCCGATGGTGACCAACTCCCCGGTTTCCTCCGCCGCCGCCACCGCCACGCGCAAGGTTCGCTGGAAGCCAGCGGTGTCCTTGATCAGATGATCGGCGGGCAACACGACCATCGTCGCGTCGGGCGCCTGCTGGGCGATCCAACCCGCGCCGAGCGCGATAGCAGCCGCGGTGTCACGCTTCGCGGGTTCCGCGATGATATTGCCGTGCGGCAAGCCAGGGCAGAGCGCACGCACGCTGCTTTCCTGGTCGGCGTTGGTGAGGATGAGGATGCGCGCCGGAGGGACCAGACCGTCGAGCCGGCGCAAGGTCGCTTCGAGCAGGGTCTCCTCGGAAAAGAGCGAGAGAAGTTGCTTGGGGCGGGACTTGCGGCTTAGGGGCCAGAAGCGTTCGCCACTGCCGCCGGCGAGGATGAGGACGTAGAGGGGTCGAGCCATAGTGAGTTTTCAGGTTTCCTTTTGGCACGCCCGCTGCATATTGCGAGCATCATGTCGAAGTCATCCGGCCCTGTGCAAACCAGTCTTCTCGCCATCACCCAGACGGCCGTCGGGTGCGGAATCGGTCTCCTCATTGCGGGGAAGCTCGGCCGCCCGGCGCAAAAGACCACGGCCACGACGATGATTTCCATCGGCGCTCTGCTCGCGCTGCCTGTGGTGGTCACGGCCATCATCCGCGCGGTCAATCGTCCGGAATCCGCCCGCGGCATGCGTCGCCGGCTGGATTCGATCCGGCGCGACTCCGGTTATCCGGACGAATTGGAAATTTTGTAAGACATCCGCGGGCGGGGGCATGGGCGATGCTTTATGGAAGGTATGAAAATCCCCCACTTCCATCGTCCTAAAATGGACCTGCACTCGGTGGCGGTGCAAACTTCGCTCGAACTTGCCGCAGGCGGCATCTTCATCGCGATGCTTCTGCACTGGATCGAGTCCTGAGAGCCAAGTCGAGCGGCGGAGAGCGAAACACGATTTCGCTCTTCGCCCTTCGCCTTTCTCCTAGGTCGCGTGGCCGAAGTGGAGCAGTTCGAGGATCTCCCCTCGCAATCGCAAGAACTCCGCGCTGCTGCGCTGCCGTGGGCGGTCGAGCGCGATATCGATAATGCGTTCGATCCGGCCCGGACGCGGGGTCATGATGACAATGCGGTCGCTCATGTAGATGGCCTCATCGATATCGTGCGTGATGAGCAGCATCGTCGTCCCGCGCGCTTCCCAGAGGCGGAGCACTTCATCCTGCATGCGCATGCGGGTGAAGGCATCGAGTGCGCCGAGCGGCTCGTCGAGAAGCAACACCTTGGGATGATTGATCAGCGCCCGCGCGAGGGCCACGCGCTGGGCCATGCCGCCGGAAAGATGGTGCGGATACGCATCGGCAAAAGTCTCGAGACCGACAAGACGCATGAACTCGTCCACTTCGCCGCGCTTCTCCCGCAACACCCCGCGCGCGACCAGGCCGGCCTCGATGTTGCGGCGCACGGTGTGCCAGGGGAAAAGATTGGGGTCCTGGAACACGAGCCCGCGCTCCGCGCTCGGCGCGGCGATGGCCTCGGAGCCGACCCACAACTCGCCGGCGTTGGGCGTCTCGAGTCCGGCGATCAGGCGGAGCAGCGTGGATTTTCCACAGCCGCTCGGGCCCACGACGGAGACCAGCTCGCCCGCCGCCACGTCGAGCGAAACGGCATCCAGCGCGAGCGTGCGGACGGCCGGGTCTGTGGGCGATGGGAATTCCTTGCTCACGGCGCGCACGCGCAGTGCGGAGCCTTCAGTCGTGGCGGAGCGCGGGGCGGCGGTTACCATTTGATCGTTCCCTTCTGCCAGACCAGCACGCGGTCGCGGACCTTGAAGAGCAGCGTCATGATCGTGGAAAAGAACGCCGCCATGATGACGAGCGCGGCGTAGACCTTCCCGTATTCCGCCCAGCCCTGGGCCCAACCCACATACCAGCCGAGGCCGGATTTCACGCCCACGGTTTCGGCGACGACCAGCGTGAGAAAGGAAGTGCCGAGGCCCATGAAGAGGCCGATGAAGATATTCGGCATCGCCGCCGGAATCGCCACGCGGAAGATGAGGTAGCTGCGGCTGGCGCCCAGCGTGCGCGCGACATCGAGGTAGGAGGCGCGAGTGTTCGAAATGCCGGAGGCCGTGAGCATGGTCACGGGGAACCACACCGCGAGCGCGATGAGGACCACGGCGGAAAGCATGGCCGACGGCGAGACGACCATGGCCAGGGGAATCCATGCGGTCGCGGGAATCGGGCCGACCACTTTCAAGACCGGCATGCCCCAATAGCGCGCGGTGGGGAACCAGCCGATGCAAATCCCGGTGACGACTCCAAAGAACACGCCGAGGAGATAGCCCTCGGAGAGCAGCACCAGCGAGTGCCAGGTGCTGTCGAAGATGACGCTCCGGTCATTCACGAGGCTGAGGAGGACGCCTGCGGGACTGGGAAAATAGGGCATCGGCAGCAGGTGCAGCCCGGCGGTGAGAATTTCCCAGACGCTCAGTGCCAGGACGCCCGCGGCGATGATCGGACACATCTCGCGCATCCAGCCACGCAAGCCGGCCCAGAATGGCTGGATCGCTCCGAGAGGAAGAGAGAGCGCGAAGATGACGCCGAGGAATTGGCTGTAGAGGGCCGTTTCCGGCGCCGGCTCCTGCTTGGCCACGATCATGTGCAGGACGAACGCGAGAGCGGCGGCCGCCGGGATCGCCAGAGCGATGCGGAGCGGCAGGCGGGAAGGGGATTTCGGCGAGGCCGCGAGGGCCGTGCGCGGCGATGAGGCCGAGGCCGATGCAGGCTCGGTGACTTCGGGCGGGGGACTCATTTCTTTTTCGCCGGCCCGCAGCAGGTCGCGACCCGCAGGCGGTCGTCCATCAATCCAATTTCCGCGGCGAGCCGTTGCGCCTGGTCGGGCGGGACCTGGCCGGCGGCGACCTTCTGCACCTCCACGGTCTTGAGCCATTCGTCGGAAACCCCGTCGAGGTGGACGAAAGCCTTGTTGGCCAACGCTTCCGTGTCCGTGCTCGGCGCAAGCATGCCCGCGGCCTTCATCGCCTTGGCGGCGGAGTGGACTGCGGCTTCCGCGCCGGAGACGCTCGGGATGTAGTGCAGATTGGCGATGGCCGTCGTGTTCAATTCCGGGTTCGAGGCGAGATACTTTTTCTCCACGGAAAGACGCGCCGCGAGGCGCGGATTGGCATCGACGAACTTGGCCCCCTTGAGCAGCGCCCGCGTCGCCGCCGCGGCGGTCTTCGGGTTCTTCGCGAGGAACTTCCCGTTGATGATCACCGCGCAGCAATACTCGCTTTTGTACGGCTCGTCGTTGCCCTGGTCGGCCACGTTGTAAACCAGGCCCTGGGCTTTGAGCAGCGTGCCGATCGGCTCGGAATCCGCGATGGCATCGACCTCGCCCTTTTGCAGCGCCAGTCCGAGTTCACCCGCAGGAAACACGCGCCACTGCACGTCCTTGCTCGCGTCGATCCCATTGGCCCCGAGCACGCGGTTGCAGAAAATGAAGGGCGGTGTGCCCATGCCGGGCACGCCGATGCGCTTCCCGCGCAAGTCCTTCGCGGAATGAATGGGCCCGTTGGGCGCAGCTTGCACGCGCAGGCAGCCGGTGTGAATGCCGCCGGAAATCTTCACGTCGAGCCCCTGCTCGATCGGCTTCAGGAAATACATGATGAGATGATGCGTGATGTCGAAGCCGCCGAGCGCGAGCACGTCCTTGTATTGCGACCACTCGCATTTCACCAACTCGACATCGAGCCCCTCGTCCTTGAAGTAGCCATTCTCCACCGCGCAGAAGATCGGGGCCTCACAGGTGATGCCGATATAGCCGACCCGAATCTTGTTCGAGTTGCCGCTGTCGGCGGAGTCCTTGTGGCAACTGCCCAGGAGCAGCGCGCTCAACAAGGCCAGCGCAATGGGTCTAAGAGAGGACAGCGTCATAGGGTTGGAAACGGCAAGGGCGCCATTCATACCGGGAAAAGGG